>Ga0206807_1051_pt1 | contig 23279 bp, 18 predicted proteins | sample Alteio_BWOrgCont_57_FD_152915 | JGI IMG/M metagenome (GOLD analysis project Ga0206807, IMG submission 152915) | Enriched cells from forest soil in Barre Woods Harvard Forest LTER site, Petersham, Massachusetts, United States -... | ecosystem: Environmental > Terrestrial > Soil > Temperate forest >...
CAAAATAGCCATGAAAAACTTAATTACCCGCACAATAATAACAATAGCAGCAGCAATGGGCTTTGTTCTTTCATCATACGCACAAGCCCCTGAATGGGATACCGTAGGCGGCGGAACCGATAATGTTGTCTACGCCCTGGCAACCTACAATGGCCAGCTTTATGCGGGCGGGTTCTTTACGCACGCCAGTAATGTTAATGCAAACTACATGGCATTATGGAACGGTAATGCATGGAATGGTATGAATGCTTCTCCCAATAGTTATGTAATGACCCTCACCGGCACAGATTCCGCTCTGTTTGCAGGCGGTTTTTTTAACACTGCAGGGGCCGCCAGCTCAAATAATATTGGCGTGTATGCCGACAGCAATTGGTCGGGCATGGACGGCGGGATAAGCGGCCCTGCCTCTGAAATTAATGCAATGGTAAGTTATAATGGCATGCTGTATGCAGGGGGTAGTTTTACTATGGCAGGGGCCGATAGTGCAAACAATGTGGCTGTATGGAACGGAAAACAATGGGCGCCGTTGGGCAACGGATTGAACAATGTGGTTAACGCGCTGGCGGTATATAACGGCGCCCTTTATGCCGGGGGCTATTTTAGCCTGCCCGGTGGCACAAGCAATATTGCCATGTGGAACGGTACAGAATGGGTAGGAGTTGGCAATAGTGTTAATAATGTAGTATCGGCTATGATAGTGTACAATGGCGATTTATATGTTGGTGGATGTTTTACACGGGCCGGTAAGGTGAAGACTAATGAAATTGCAAAATGGAACGGTACAGAATGGTCTTCTGTTGGTAGCGGATTAAGTGTGAAAGGCACTATAAATGCATTTGCAATATATAACGGCAAATTGGTTGCAGGCGGTTTCTTCGACAGCGCCGGTGGTGCGCCTGCCGCTAATATTGCAAATTGGGATGGCAACAACTGGAACACAATGTGCAAGGGGGTTAATAATGCGGCATATGCACTTGCTGTATACAATAATGCCTTATATGCAGGCGGGTTGTTTAACACTGCCGGTAATGTAAATGCTAATTACATTGCTACTTATTTTGAACCCTCCACCATAACAGGCATAAATGAAACCACAGTTGAAAGCAATACAAAGGTTTATCCTAATCCGGGCAAAGGTGTATTCAATTTCCAAGCCGATGGACAATGGCTAATAGCTAATAGCCGAATTGAGGTTTATAATGTATCAGGTGAGAAAGTTTGCCAACACTCTTTCTCCACTCCCCGCACTTCGCTCGACCTTTCCGGCCAGCCTGCAGGAACCTATTTCTACCGCATAACTTCAGAACAAGGCGAGGCAATAGCAAATGGCAAGCTAATTATAGAATAACGGGCCTTCATTTGATGATTTGGTAATTTGATGATTTGATAATTAAGGAAGCTATCATCACATCATCAAATCATCAAATTGCCTTTTGCTCAGGAAGCCATTAATATTTCATAGGGTAGCCCCATGCCTTCGTGCAGTGAGCGTATCATCTTGAGCGAAAGCTTTCTTTGCCGTCTCAATACCTGGCTTACCAGGCTCTTGCTTCCGAAATAGGGAATAACATCCTTATTTGATAAGCCCTGTTCTTCCATAATATATTTAATAGCTTCGATAGGGTCAGGCGCGTCAATTGGGAAATGCTTTTTCTCATAATCTTCAATAAGTAAAACAAGCACTTCTGCTGTGTCTCCTTCGCTGGTATTAGGTTCAGCGTCAAAAACCTTTTCAAGTGCTTTTAAAGCCTTTTGGTAATCTTTTTCGTTTTTTATCGGGGCTATTTTCATTGTATTCAAGTTAAATTGTTGATGCGTTTATTTTATCATAGCTAGCATGAGTGCCTATAAATCGTATCCATGCCCAGCCATATTTGTAATTAAATTTCACTATTAATCTGTATTTGTTTCCTTTAATGTTAAATACAACCCTGTTATCGGGAAGTATGCTTGCGCTGCTGAAAATCTTTTTTACATCGTCGGGCGATTTCCAGTTTGCAGTAGTCGCTTCTTTGTACCATGTTTTCAATTGTTGTTCACATTCAGGGTGTTTTTCATAAAAAGCCCGTATTGTTCTGAATGCAACTATATTCATAACGCATTTATAAAGTGCAAATATAGTAAAAGTTCGCAAATTGAGAACCAAGTAATAGTCTTTCATTTCAAATAGTTTTAATTTTTATTGAATTCTTGAAGGCTTTGCCATTTGTAAATTTTAATCGGGTTTTACGCCGTTCGCTAACTGCCTTACGTTGTACAATCATTTGCACTGGTAAATAGGAGTAGGGTGTTGTTGTTTTGTGGCAGGATATTCTAAACCTTAATCTCAATCTGAACCCAAGCACAAAACCTCAACCCATGAAAAACATAACACTCACCATTTGCAGCACACTACTCACCATTGGCGCCCTTTCTGCGCAGGATATATATATATCTACCAAAGCAGGAGGCGAAACACCAACCAATAACATACCTGCCCTGCAGTTTGCCATGAGCAAGCCCGGGGCCATTGCCCGCGATACCGCAGGCGATATTTATTTTGCCGATGAGGATAATAACACCGTATATATGGTGAGCGCCATTACGGGCAATGTTACCGTAGTGGCGGGTAACGGGCAAAAAGGATTTTATGGCGATAAGGGCGCTGCTACCGCGGCTGAGCTAAACCAACCCACAGGTGTGGCAGTTGATGAACAGGGTAATGTATATATAGCCGATATGGGTAATAACCGTATTCGAAAAGTAAACAAAACGGGTATTATAGGCACTGTTGCAGGCAATGGCAAAGCAGGTTATAAGGGTGACGGGGGCCAGGCCGATACGGCAGAATTTAATAAACCCATGTCTGTGGCCGTTGACGGTGGCGGTAATTTATTTATTGCCGATAACGGAAACGAGGTAATACGCGAAGTGGTTACATCGGGTAATATAGAAACTATTGTAGGCGATGGAAAGGCCTCATTCGGCGGCGATGGCGGGCGTGCCGATACAGCTAAGCTTCACTCTCCCATGTATGTATTTGTCGACGCTTCAAATAATATATATATAACCGACGCGGGCAATAATAGGATACGCAAGGTATCTGCGGGAAATATTTCTACCATAGCCGGCGATGGAACAAAGGGTTTCAGTGGCGATGGTTCTGCTGCAGCGCTGGCTGAATTAGACGCGCCGCAAGCTGTTACCGTATCTGCTAACGGTACTATATATATAGCTGATGCCGGTAATAACCGCTTACGTGCAATAAACAAATCGGGGATAATAAATACCGTTGCCGGAACAGGAACTCCAGGGTATAATGGCGATATGCAATTGGGCACGTTAGCACAGGTAAATATGCCTGCGGGTTTGGTGGCCGATGATTCGGGCAATGTATATGTTGCTGATAAAGGCAACGGCAGGATACGCCTTGTTAATTTCAGAACCGATACCATAACCACTTTCGCGGGTGGCAGCATAGGCGATGGGCAAATGGCAAACTTTGCCGTTCTCTCTTTACCATTAGCTGTAGCGGTAGATTCTGCCAGCAATGTATTTATTGCCGACATGGGCTATAATCGTGTAAGAAGGGTAAGTGGCAAAACAGATACCATAACTACGCTGGCCGGTAGCGGGCACGCAGGCTTTTATGGTGATGGCGGCATGGCCGATACTGCTCAGTTAAACTCACCATCGGGCGTGGCTGTTGGCGATTCGGGTAACATATACATAGCCGATACAAAAAATAACCGCATACGAATGGTGTCGGTGGCAACAGGCATAATAACTACAGTGGCAGGAAATGGTGTTGGTGGTTATAGTGGCGACGGTGGCTCCGCTCTCTCTGCTGAGCTTAATACTCCGGAGGGAGTGGCTACCGATGCTTCGCACAATATATATATAGCCGATACCTATAACAACCGCATTCGTAAAATAGATTATGCCACAGGTATTATTACCACTGTAGCAGGTAACGGAGTTTTAGCATGGAAAGGCGATAGCGGGCTGGCAACAGCAGCATCAATGGCTGCGCCTACAGCTATTTCGTTCGATGGGGCAGGTAATATGTATATATGCGACTGGGCCAACTTCCGCATACGAAAAGTGAAAGCCTCAAATAAATTTATTTACACTATTGCAGGCGGAGGGTCTAACACAGGCAGCGGCATACCTGCAAGTACGCTTCAACTGAACAACCCCACAGGTATTGCGTCTGACAGTAAAGGCGATGTATATATAGCAGATAAAGCCGACCAGTTGATTCGCGAAATTATAGGCGACAGCAGTTATACCATTGGCGGTAATGGAACACCCGGCTGCACTGGCGATGGCGGTCCTGCCTTGTACGCTGAGCTTTATTACCCAGCCGGCCTGGCATTAGATGCCAATGATGACCTTTTTATTGCCGATGAGTATAACGACAGGGTGCGTGAAATGAGCCCGAAACCACTTGGCATAAATGAAGTAATAAGTAATAACGAAAAAGTAAAAGTGTATCCCAATCCCTCAAGCGGTTTATTTACATTCTCGTTCAGTCACCCTGTCCCGAGTACTCGGGATCAAGGGTCACACCTTACAGTTTACAATGAGTTGGGTGAAATGATATTTGATGAGGCCCTTCGACAGGCTCAGGGTGACTATCAAATTAACCTTGGTAATGAATCACACGGAATATATTTCTATCGCATCATTTCCGAAAAAAGCGAATTGATAGGTAGCGGGAAGCTGTTGATACAGTGATTTTTGTGGTAGTTAACAGGTGTTAATATGAAATGCTTGTAATTCACATGTAAAATTCTTACATTTGGATACAAACATTCACCTTGATGAGAATAAAAACTACCTTCCCTATCATTCTCTTCCTATTATTTATCTGCAACATTGCACAATCGCAGGTTTTCTGGACAGAGGACTATACATCGGGCTGTGCCAGCCTGTGTACATTGCCATTTACAAGCCCAAATGGTACCTGGACGTGGGTATCGACCGGGGCAAACGGGGCCCATGCCAATACATGGTATGTTAGCCAGACGGAAGAAGGCCTTGGGCGTGGTTCATGCGGCAACTCAGGCTTTGATGCCTCATTGCACATAGGTAACGTGGCTGGCTCGCCTGCAGCGGCTTTCTTTTGTCCTAACGGCGACTGCGGAGCTGCTTACGATGCCTCAAGCGGTGATGATAATACAAATGCAAGGGCAACTTCGCCGGTGATAAATTGTACAGGTAAAACAACCATAACCTTATCGTTTAATTATTTAATGAATGGCCAGGCGGGAGTAGACTATATGAGCGTTTGGTATTACAATGGCGCCACTTGGGCATTGCTGGCAAGCCCTCCTATAACAGCTTTATGCGGCGCGCAGGGCAAATGGACAAATTATACAGTGGCCATGCCTGCCAGCGCTAACAATAACCCTAATGTACAGATTGGTTTTAACTGGCAGAACAATGCCGATAATGTTGGCACCGACCCTTCTGTTGCCATTGACAGTGTTACACTTAGTGTGCCGGTTATCGGTGCACCGCCGGTAGCCAATTTCAAAGCTAACGACAGCACTATATGCGTTGGCGATTCAGTTCAGTTTACCGACCTTTCAACAGGTGCCCCCACCAGCTGGAGCTGGACGTTTACAGGTGGTACACCTCCAAATTCAGTTAAACAGAATCCGGTAATAACATACAATACTGTAGGTGTATATACCGTTAAGGAAGTGGTAAAGAATGGCAGTGGCTCAGATAGTTTAACCAAGGTGGCATACATACATGTAATTGCCAAACCAAGCGTAACTGTCCCCGCAACTACTACCATATGCGCCGGAACTAACACAACACTTACCGCATCGGGAGGTGGAACCTATGCCTGGAACACAGGTGCAACCACAAGTAGCATTACTGTTAAACCCTTAGTTACTACGACATATTCGCTTACTGTTAGTAATGGTACTTGTTCAGTGGATACAACCGTGAAAGTAATTGTCAACCCGCTGCCTGTAGTTACCCTAAGCGGTACTACTTCAATATGCGCGGGTGCTTCAACAACGCTTACTGCAACCGGAGGCGGCACCTATTTGTGGACAACAAGTTCTACTAATGCAAGCATTACGGTAACTCCCGCAACTACCACAACATATTCGGTAAGTGTGACTAATGGCGGTTGTACTGTAGATACAAATATGACCGTAACCGTGAACGCCTTACCATCCTTAACAATTACCCCTCCGTCGCCAAGTATATGCACAGGAGGAAATGTTAACCTTACCGCGAGCGGGGCAACAACCTATACATGGAAACCCGCTACTGCCTTAAGCGCTACAACAGGAGCTACTGTGAATGCAAGCCCTGCAGTTACAACAACATATACCGTGGTTGGTAAAAATGCTGCTGGCTGTGTCGATTCTGCAAATGTTACGGTAACTGTTAGCGGCGCATTAACTGCAGTGGTTACCGGAACAACTACTATTTGTTCAGGTGGTTCAACAACGCTTACCGCATCGGGCGGCGCTACCTATGCATGGAAACCCGCTACAGGATTAAGCAGCACAACTAGCGCTGTGGTAACTGCAAGCCCGGTCACAACAACAACTTATACTGTTGTAGTCAGCAGTGGCAGTTGTTCCGACAGTACAAATGTTACAGTAACTGTTAATCCTTCACCTATACCATCTATAAGCGGAACAACTTCAATATGCGCGGGTAGTAATACAACACTTACTGCATCAGGCGGTACATCCTATTTATGGAACACAGGCGCAACAACAGCAGCTATAACTGTTAGCCCGGCAACAACTACTTCTTATACTGTAACAGTTGGCAACGGCACCTGTTCAGTAAAAGATAGTGTAACAGTAACAGTCAATGCCGTTCCTGTTCCTACAATTACACCTCCTGCAACTGTATGTTCTGGTAAATCAACTACCATAATTGCTGGCGGAGGCGCAACATATTCATGGAGTCCTGCTGCAGGATTAAGCACCACAACCGGCGCTTCAGTAACTGCTACTCCGGCTGTTACCACAACCTATTCGGTTACCGTAAGTAATGGCCCATGCTCAAAAGATACCAGTGTAACAATCACCGTCAACCCTTCACCCGTAGTTACACTTAGCGGGAATACAACAATATGTGCGGGCAGTAATACTACACTAACTGCTACCGGTGGCGGAACATATAGCTGGAGTACAGGCTCTACTAACGCGGGAGTTACAGTAACACCCGCTACCACAACTACATACTCGGTAGATGTAACTAAAGCAGGTTGTACAACCGACACAAGCATAACCGTTACGGTTGACCCTATACCGGTTGCTTCCATAAGCGGTTCTACTACTATTTGTTCAGGTATTCCCACCACGCTTACGGCAAGCGGTGGCGCAACATTCAGCTGGAGTACGGGTGCTACTACCAGTGCCATTACCGTTAACCCTGCTACTGCCATGGGCTATACTGTAACCGTTAGCAATGGCCCATGCAGTGCAAAAGACAGTGTAACGGTAAAAGTTAATGCGCATCCTAATGTAACGGCTTGTTGCGATACAACTATAAATATTGGTGGTACAGCTTCACTACAAACAACTGCCACAGGTGTAACATATAGCTGGTCGCCTGCTAACGCGTTAAGTTGTACCAATTGCCCAAACCCGTCTGCAACACCAACGGTAAATACCGTTTATTATGTAACCGTTACCGATAGCAATGGTTGCACCAATACCGATTCGGTTATAGTAAATGTTCTTGAAGATTGCCACGACCCTTATGTGCCTACAGCATTCTCGCCTAATGGCGACGGGCAGAATGATGTTCTGTATGTATATGGTAATTGTATCAAGGCGCTTGATTTAGTCATATACGACCGCTGGGGCAATAAGGTATTTGAAACTACCGACCCGACTGTAGGCTGGGATGGTAAATTTAAGGGCACGCTTATGAATACGGGCGAATATGTGTACCACCTGGTGGTTACACAATATAATGGAATTACTATTAATACAAAAGGAAATGTAACCCTGGTAAGGTAGTGCAGATAATCCATAACGTTTTTAAATAACTTAAAAAGCCCTTGAATATTCAAGGGCTTTTTAAGTTATAAGTGCAGGAATTATTTCTTGCCTTCAGTGGCTTTTGCCTTTTCGGCTTCCTGTTTTTCTTTTGCCCTGTAAGCTTCCAGCTTGGTCTTTTGCTCAGGAGTAAGTATAGCTTTCACCTGGTTGTCCAGGTCTTCTTTATTGGCTGCCTCAGCTTTCACCGATTCTTTATTGTCCTTATCCTGGGCATACTTTGCTTTCCTGGCTTCCTCAGCTTTCATGTAATTTTCAGCCATAGGTTTAACTTTTGCTGCCTGTTCATCGGTAAGGCCGCACATTTTCTTATACCCTTCAACTGTTTCTGTGGTGTGGTCTTTTGCTTGGGCATTTGCGCCAATAATACCAGCAAGAACAATGCTTAATGTTAAAATGATTTTTTTCATAATGTTTTTTGATTTAGGGAATTATTGGAGCAAATATATATTTTTCAAGGTGAATTTCAGGTGAAGATTTATTATGAAAAGCCTGTTAATTAAAATTCATGAATTAAAAACTGAAAATTAAGAATTCCCATAGCTTTGTAGTTGTGAAAAGAGACCCTTTAGCTTCCCTGCGCATACGCGATTTTCGTTTTTTTATTTCAGCGCGCCTATTTATGACCCTGGCTACCCAGGTACAGGGCGTAGTGGTGGGCTGGCAAATATACCAGTACACCAGGAACCCGCTATGGCTAGGAATGATAGGCCTTACAGAGGCTGTACCCAATATTGGCGCATCGTTATTTACGGGCCATGTGGCCGATGTTGTGATACGTAAAAGGATAATAGTATGGGCAACATTTGCACTGATGGTATGCACATTAATGCTGTTTATATTCACACTCAATGATGGTTTTATTTTAAAGAATTCAGGGGTATGGCCGGTTTATATTGTAATATTTCTTAGCGGGCTTGGAAGGGCGTTTATGACCCCTGCCTATTTTGCTTTTCAATCGCAAATAGTTCCGCGCGAAAACTACGCCAATGCTTCAACATGGAGCAGCACGGCATGGCAGACAGGCGCTATAGGCGGCCCGGCCATTGTTTTCTTTTGTTACGGTTTTTTAGGTATTACATATACGTACGCCATCGACCTTGCTTTAATGCTGGTGGCATTTGCCTGCTTTATAGTTATACCCTCAAGGCCATTGCCGCCAAGGGTTGAAAAGGAATCGTTGTTTGAAAGCCTTGGAAAAGGTGTGAAGTTTGTGTTTAAGAACGAGGTTATACTCGGTGCATTGTCGTTGGACCTTTTTGCTGTTTTTTTTGGCGGGGCTGTTGCGTTACTACCCATGTTTGCCGACCGCATGCAAATGGGTGTGCAGGGTGTAAGCGCACTGCGCGCGGCTCCTTCAGTTGGCGCAGTAATTATGATAGTAATTATGATTTACAAACCCCTATTGCACAAGGCTGGCCGCAACCTGCTTATCTGTGTGGCAGGTTTTGGCCTTTGTATGATATTCTTCGCCCTTTCAAGGAACTTTTATCTCTCTTTTGGCCTTTTATTGCTTAGCGGCGGATTTGACAGTGTGAGTGTGGTCGTGCGCAGTACCATCCTTCAGCTTATGACACCCGATGAAATGCGCGGGCGTGTATCGGCAGTGAATAATATTTTCATTGGCTCGTCGAACGAAATAGGGGAGTTTGAATCGGGCCTTGCTGCCCGCATAATGCACCTGATCCCTTCCGTTATCTTTGGTGGCTCTATGACTATTATAGTTGTTGCCGTTACTGCCCTGAAAGCTAAAAAACTGGCTAAGTTGCAGCTAGAGGGGAAGTAAGGAAGTTATAATAAGAATGTAATATCCGTTTGCATAATCATTAATCTTTCGGTGCAGTATAGAGATTCAGTATGGGTATATCTATAAGGATTGATAAACTGTAGCGTAAATATGTGTTATTACCATAAGTATTAGCAGTTGTACCCACATTTCTGAGATTTGGACCCAATTGCACCCCTGCATTTAAAGAAATAGGTACGCTGGGAAGACCTTGGGAAAAAAACACTCCAGGAGAGAATATATCTTTTAATTGAATGGTGGGAACCTGAGCCACAGTATCATTCTGGAATCTATACGAGACAATTGCCCCCAAGTCAACGAGAGAAACAAATATGGTGGATGAAAACAGTGCATTTTTCCACTTCCCTTCTCCAAATAAAAGCAGAATAGAATGTCCTCTGCTAAAAGAAAAACCAACTGGAGCCGTAAGCCCAGTTGCATTAAAACTGGCATTTTTTAATCCCGGTTTATCCACTCCGCTTATTTGCTCGCACCCAGCAAAAAAGCCTGCATAGGCATTTAGAGATATATTCCACCCTGAATTACGTTTGACACTATATGACCCCGGAGGTAATGCAAATGTTTCTATTGCAGTTTCTACGTCATCAGACGTTTTTGCTTGTACTATAGTTGCCATAAAGCTACCATATTTAATGATTGAAGAAAGAAAGTCATCTGAAGAATTGGCTAGAAAGTTAGTATCCGTAACTATCTTGGTCAGCTTGTCATTAGTAATGCCGTGAGCAGTAGCGGCGATAGCTAGTGCCTTCTTAGCAGTATTCTTATTGTCTTTAAATAGTACTTTATAAATAGAATAAGCATCAATTATAGCCGATGTATAATTTCGCCTGCTTATGTCGAGTGTAACATCAGAAGCGGAATATGCAATGTTGAAATATTCGCTAAAATTTGCAGTATCAATACGTAAAGTATTAATGTATGGAAGATCAAAGAAACGCGTACAATATTGAATCATTCCAATTGTTTTATCCACGTAATCGTGGTAAGTTTGAAAAGAAATGGAATCTTTATTAGATTTTTTTATAGAAGTAATGATATCTTCCAAATCGTCAATCTGGTTAATGAAACCAATGGTGTATTCCTTGTAATCATTGAGATCGGAAATGTGGGTTGGCGAAGCGATGGTTGTAAGATAACCTTGTAATGAATGTGTGGCATCGAATTGGATATTTTTTGCCCCTGCCTGCTGATAAACTAATCCGAGATAGAGTTTAAGAAAGATAGAATCATTAAAATGTATTAATATAGAATCAGCAGGAACCCAATAAGAGGTATATGATTTGGACCGGAAGGATGCCGAGATTAATTGTAGAGTTTGGATGCTACTTTTTATAGCAGGGTTAATTGAATCAAGGTAATCAGAATTGAAATTGGCGAGTATATCCCCTGGGTAAGCCTTTCTTTGTATTTCCTGGGCTATATAAATACCGCTTTTTAAAATAGCTTTTAGCACAGGTTGTTGCTGAAAGAATGCAGGGTGATTACTAATTACTGAAGGAAGGTTGGTGAGTAATCCGCTTAAGTCCTTTTCAAATGACTCCCGTAAAGTTTGAAGATATGCATCATACATATATATCTGGTCATCTATAGCTTGCAATGTTTTATACGTTTGCGGGAAAAGGGTTTTCATATCAACAAATTCAGGCTTTTCAAGTTCCTGTTTGAATTTGCTAAAAAATGCAGTACTTAATTCTTCTTTTACCCTTTTAACAATAAATTTTGCAAAGCCATCAGCTACATTAGTTACATCAAGGTTGCCGAATGATGATAAAAGTGACGTGGATTGATTTAATACGGTGGCATGAGGTACTCCAATAGGAAAATATGAAGAAATATATGGGTTGTTACCATTGTCAAATGCAGAAGAAACGGTTTGGAAGCCAGTTAAATAACGAGATAATATTGTATCTATTTGTAGCATCTCGGCAGTCTTAAAATGTCCTCCTGCTATATAACTTTCTAATTTAATCGCATCGTAATATGCAATTTGAGCATTGGCCTTAAAGGAGTGAAGTAGAATGATTCCAAAGATGATGATAGTTTTAAATTTCATTGTAAGATAGATTTGTAATTAAATGATATTAAAATAGAATTTTGTTGCGTCGGTATAGTTTATGTTATCTATAGGAGTGGAGTAAGGTGTTAGCGCTTCAATTATTTCTGCTTTAGAAAACCTATTTGTGCCACCATTCCTTTTAAAAGATAAGAAGAGCGCCGTTATTCCTGATATAAAAGCTGTAGCAGCGCTGGAACCCGCAAATGGAGCATAGAAATTTGGAGAGATAGAAGTTGATGAAAAATTTATTAATTGACCAACAATGTTAATTGATTTATTATAGTTAGGATTTGCATCAAAAAAACCTTTGCTTACGGTGCCGACTGAAATTACTTCGGCTATAGATGCTGGGAAAAAAACAGGATTGACCGTTAGAATATCATTATTGTCGCCAGCGGCAGCTATAATTGCGATTTTTTTATTTGTTGCAATATCAATTATTTTATTCGTTAATGCTTCATTATGATCTTTATAATCGAAGCTCAGGTTTATTATATCTGCTCCTTGTTGAACTGCACTATCCAACGCACTTATTATATTGGTTGCATTGGGTATAGGGTCAAATAGAACCCGTATGTTTATTATTTGACATAAAGGTGCAACACCTATTACCCCATTAATATAATTACTTCTTGCCCCAATAATGCCTGCTACTGCAGTTCCATGACCGGCAATGTCATCACTATTACGATTAGGGTCGAAGCTTTGATTATAACAAATAGCGTTTTCTAAATCTTGATGCCCGGAGAAAATACCTGTATCTAAGACTGCAATCTTAACGCCATTGCCCTTTGTTTTAAACCATTCAGGTGGAATATTATTTAGATTTTGGTTCCAATTGGTTAATTGCTTGTAAGAATTATAATAAGCATTAGCCCCGTTAATTGCATTTGGGGTATTATTCGATGCCACCCCACCACTCCAGTAATAACTCCCGTCAAGTCCCTGGTACCATTTATTATTTCCATCGTAAACATCTCCGGTAACAAGTGTTTCATTGACCTCAATAACTGAACCGGGCGATAAATAATTATAACAAGGTGCATTTACGCTAGGTTTACCAACACGTACATTCAAATATTGGGTTACGGTTACTTTAATTGACATAATATTAAGTTTATCCAACCGTTTTTACTGGCGGGCTTTGGGCTTGTGAGGAGTTAGAACTGCTGGTCTCATCCGGACTGGGACCTGTGCCGCGCAGATTGATTATTTTTTGTAACATATCGAACCAGAACGGGGCGCCCAGTGATACTGCAAAGGCGAGGATAAGCCAACCTCCAATCATTGAAGGCACTGTTTCTTCATATGCGCTAACATTTCCGCCTGTGGCTCTGATTTTATGTAGTAATATGGTATCCTTTCCATAGCCTAAGCCCAAAATACTTTTAGTCGCATTAAGATCCTGGTAGGTAAGAGTATCCATCTTATTAATCATTTTGGCGGAGTCTTTTACATGTGTTTTACTATATTGTATTGCCATATTCACAAGCTGCGATCGGGCATCTTTATCAACGGAAAGCTTCTTGGCTATTTGTATAGTATCAACATTAAAACTAGTTGCTATGGCCAAGCCTATAATCAACATTGTAAGCTGGGTTTGCCTTTTATACCACCCTGATACTCTATCCATAGTATCGTCATACCATTGCTCCAGTCCATTACGGAATTTTACAAAATCTCCATTTGCTTCTGTCCAGAAAACATTCAAGGTATTTAGTGTTTCAATTCGAATGTCAGTAGGCTTAAGATTAGGGTTGGCGGCTATTAGTTTTGTTTTTTCCGATGTAAGAAACGTGCCTATTTGCGTGGCTGCATCACCGGCAGCCTGACCTGTACGCATAATATCAGTAAGTGCAAGGGAGAAATTTTGAGCAGAAATATATGAGGGACCTTTATTAATGAGTCCACCTAGATATTTACCATTACCCATATATTTTATAAGGGGATGGTTGAAGAAATTCTGGGCGAAATTATTACTGTTACCATCATTGAGCATTCGATTTATTCCCTGTTCAAGCGTCTTAGCGCGAAGGCCTAAGACAGAGGCAATGCCTTCATGTATGGTTGTAGCCAATAAACTGTAAAGAAGAAAAATGAATACAAGGCCAAGTGCGACATCAAGAATTGTAGAACCAAACATAATGTAATAGCTATTTATTTCTGCCTACTCTTTACGGTTTTCGGCTTTCCCGTTTTTTTGTTTGTCGTGTTTTTCGTTTCCGTATTCTTTAGGTGTATTATCGGCCTGCGAATTATCTGACGAGCCGGTCAATATAGCGCCCGGTGTCATACCCACCTGGCTTGGGTCAATGCTTATGGCGAAGGTGTAATTCATTTTAATGGCCCTGTCGGTAACGGCAATCATACTATCCATTTTATGAGTGTCGGCTGTATCGGCTGTGGTACCAAAGGTCAATATGTCGAGTTGTATGCCTTCGTAGGCCTTTTGCTGCTGTATGGCCTTGGTAATATTAGCGCTGTTATTCATTACCTTGGGCATGAAGTAATAGAATGATGCGAATAGGGCAGAGAAAACAAAGAATGTTTTTGTTTTTATGGGGCAATTAGCCCATCCCTGGTGAGCTACAAGAAAACCTGCTATAATTAGCATAGTCATGAATATGGTAAAGCAAACCGAAAATGCGTAATAGTTCCTGAAATATTCCAGCGTCATTTCTTTAAAGACTGTTTTAAGCTGGCTGGCAAGCAGGAATTGTTCCTTTATATATTGCATTTGTGCCGGGGCATGCTGGTATGTAAGGTGCACAACGCTCTTGTTTCCTATCGAGTCGGCGCTGTTTATTTCATTTACAACACGAAATGAAATACGGCTTATTATTTGATATGACGATAGCTGCAATGCAATAGCAAAAGCCAGGAAGGCTATGCCAATAAGTAAAATATTACCTGTTGACGTCTTCCATAAATAATGAATCGTTTTCTTCATAATCCCCCTTTTCTTTAGTAGTAGCACGTATTCAAATTGCTTGCGACGAATTTGAACCGGGGTAAAATATAAAAAGTTTTTAAATGGGGTTCTAGGTATAAACACCTAGGTGTTTATACCTAGAGCTCTCCAAAAGCTTTGCAGAGTAGAGCCTTGCAGGATGTCTGTACTATAAGAAAAGTTATTAAAACTTTTAAGCCATAGGGTTAATGGCCTATTTCTACGAAGTAATCTTCTTACCCGCTACAAAATCTTTCAGGTAGAAAGGTTCGTAGTACGCAACATCGCTAAACTGTTTTGCCAAATACATTTCTTCCGCCATAGAACACATATTGGTTGCTGAGGCATAAATATCATCGAGCCACAGTTTAGATGAATCGTTGGCAAAAAGTTTTTTCATTTTGGGCATACCGTCGCCGAAAAAGGCAATGGCTTTATATTCTGAAAAGGAATGTTCATCGAGTATGCGGGCATGCACAGGCGATGTTTCTTTCCCTGTTGAATCATATAACGCGGTATAAACCTCAAGCCTGCGGGCATCAATCATGGGGCAGTAAAGTAGGTCGGTGCGGTTCAGTTTTTTTGCGGCAGCCATTGCCATAGCTTTAAGTGTAGGTACTGCAATAAGTGGTTTATCTGTGGCATAGCTTAGTCCTTTGGCGGTAGCAGTACCTATACGCAGGCCGGTATATGAGCCCGGTCCGGTACCAACGGCAACTGCGTTGAGAGATGAATAAGGGAGCGATGCCTTTTTCATTGCGGCATCAATATACACGGCCAGTTTTTCAGCATGCACATTGCCTTCATTCGATTCTTCGCGTGCTATAATAACACCATCGCGGGCAATAGCAACCGAACAGGCCGAAGTGGCCGTTTCAATATTGAGTATAAGGGCCATTACTTATTATCGGTAGTAAATACGTCGAGCTTATCGGTTTTTTGCACTGTCATGCCGTTGCGCAATGCCGATGATATGGCAGAGTAGGGGGCATTAACCACTTCATCGCCTTCTTTCAGGCCGCTCTTAATTTCTATATAATCTGCATCTTGTATGCCTGTGGTAACTTTCACCAGCTTCACTTTACCGGTATTGTAAACAAACACGCATTCCTGAACGGTATCCTTGTTGGTTTCGTGTTTAGGTTCCTTTTTAGTATTGTCGCTTGTTTTACTGTCATCACTGCTCTTATCGTCAGTCGATACTTTCTTCATTACGATAGCTTTACCTGTATCGCTGGGGTTGCGAGTAGTTACGGCTTCAATGGGCACAGACATTACATGTGCCACCGATTTTACCTGTATTTCAGCATTTGTCGACATACCCGGTTTAAACGGAGCATCATTGGTTCCGGCAGGCATAAGGTCGGTGTATGATGATGGGAACAAATGAATTTTTACCAGGAAGTTGGTCACCTGGTCAACCGATGAAGTGCCGTTGGTGGATACATTGGCTGAATTCGATACTTCACTCACAATGCCTTTAAACTTACGGTTAAGGAAAGCATCAGCTTCAATATAAGCAGTATCGCCCATTTTTACATTTACAATATCGTTCTCGTTTACGTTTACGTCTGCTTCCATGTTTGAAAGGTCGGCTACGCTCATCATCACTGTTCCTGCCATGGTTGCTGTTCCAACCACACGCTCACCCTGTTTAACCGATAAGCCAACAACTACACCATCAATGGGTGAAAGAATAGTTGTCTTAACTAAATTGTCGTGCGCTTCGTTCATAGTAGCTTCTGCGCTTTGCGCATTAAATTTAGCCGCGTCAATATTATCCTGTGCCGCTTTAAGGTTTGCCTCGGCTGTTGCGTACGATGCCTTGGCTGCGTCGAAGTCTGATTGTGAAATGGCTTGCTGGTCGAACAGTTTTTTGTTGCGGTCGTATGCAGCTTTCTGGTTGGTTTCCTGTGCCTGTGCGCTTGCCAGTTGTGCCTCGGCATTGGTTATGGCCGATTTGCTGCTGTTATATGCAGCTTCAGCCTGGTCGTAGGCTGAACGGTATACATCGGGGAATATCTTTGCCAGCAGGTCGCCTTTCTTTACACGCTGGCCTTCATGCACGGGCAACTCAACTATTTCACCCGATACGTCGGGGCTTATTTTAACAATTGTTGTAGGCTGAATATTACCATCGCATGAAACCGATTCAATAATATTACGGTATTGCGCTTTATCGGTGGTAACTTTAATAGCGCCTCCGCCCGAACACGATTTCAGCAGAACGGTTATCAGCAGTACGGCTATTCCCGCCCCTGTATATGCCAGAAGTTTTTTCATAGTTTCAAGGGTTTGCCCTCGTAGTAGTCGAGCACTTTAATTTTAAATATGTAATTGTATTTCGCCTGCGCCATGTCTGACTCAGCTTTGGTAAGATTGGTCTTCGCGGTATTATAATCGAGTGCGGTGGCCATTCCCACATCAAACTTTTCTTTGGCGTAGTTATAAGCTTCCTGCAGCGAGTTTACCGATTTCTCGGTGGCATGGTAACGCTTCAGGGCGCCCATGGCATCGGCATAGGCCTGCTGAATATTCTTGCGCAGGGTTATTTCACTGTTTTCGTAATTATAATAAGCATACAGCGCATTAAGCTTGGCATTGCGGTATGCCATATTGGTTTGCAGCCCGTTAAATATGGGTATATTCAGCCGGAAGCCGAAAGATTTATTAAAGTTCTGGTTCAGCTGCTGGCCCCAGGGTATTGTATTACCTTCTGTTTCCGTCGGTACTTTAGCTACAAGGGGCGAGCCCGATATATACCCTAATGTATCGTTGTTATATGTGGTATACGTTTGTTTCGATGCGCCTGAGTAACCGGTACCAATGGTTGCATTGAATTGAAGTTTAGGGTACAATGCACCGGTGGCTGCCTGTTTAGCATCTTCCGCGCTTTCATATTTCAGTTCCGCGCTTTGTATGTCGGGCTGGGTGGTGATTGCTTTGGCATATACCTGCTCCGGCCCGTCTAATGCAGGATTTGCAGGCAGCGTTATTTCGGGTTTCACAATTTTAAATAACTGCACCGAATCAATATCGAGAAGTTGTGCGAGGGTAAGCATGGCAATATCTAAATTATTCTGGGCGGTTATTTCAGTTACCTCATCATTGGCTTCCTGCGCCTGTATATCCAGTAGGTTGCTCTTGGCAAGATTACCAACATCCACCAGTTTCTGTGTATGTTCTACCTGCTGCAACGATACTTCGTGTTGTTCCTTGGCCTGTTCCAGCAGTTCCTGGTCGAGCAGCACTTGCAGATAATTCGATGCAATATTCAGTGCAAGGGTGTTTTTGCTTACGTCAACATCGTACCCGCTGGCCTCATACGTGGCTTTGTTCTGGCGTGCCGTATTTATGTTCTGCATTCCGCCGAAAACAGTAAATGAACTGCTCAGGTAAAAATCTTCCGAAAGCACCTCGCTGTTGGCAAAAGTATTGGTGAAGGGGTCAATGGTTTGCCCCACGTTATAAGTATGCGATGCAAGTCCGTTTAGTGTAGGGTATATATTGCCCTTGCTTGCTGTGTAATTGTTTTGCGCTATCTGGTGGTTCAATTGTGCCTGCTTTACTGATAGGTTATGGTCCCATGCATAGCCAATACACTGGTCGAGTGTCCATGGCTGGCCCAGCACAAGACTGTCCTTTTTCTGGGCAAACAAGCTACCCGCTGAAAACAGCGCTGCTATGAACAATATTTTACTTTTATGGAGATACTTCTGCACGGCAATAGGGAAAGGCGAACAAATATAACAAATCAAACTAATGTAATAGGTAATGATATTGTAAGTGGTGATATAATATGATTCGGGCGCTCCCCGACCGCCTTAAATAGCTTTATAAGGAAGCAATTTTAATGCCAAAGAGCATAGGATGCGTGGTCATGTCTATCATCTGCATAGAGAAATAGGGCTCGAATGACAACCCTGTTTTGTGGCCCACGCCAACGTCGTACCGTAAGCTTACCGTGCCCATATTAAGGGGGTTCGACAGGTTGAAAGTTGAATAACCATCGGCACTGCTGCTTTGCAGGGCATAGCCGCCCAGCACTATGCCAAGACCTATGCTCAGCCTCTTATTGCCTTTTTCCTTAAGTTTATAGTAGACTTTTATAGGTACATCAATTGCGAATACCGATAAAGAATAAGGTTCGTTTGAAGTTCCGCTTACGGCACTGTCTTGCTTCGATGCTGATGTATCGTGGGTAACTGTATTTGAGGATATATTGCCTGAAAACCGGGCATAAAACACTTCAAGCCCTATGCTATAGAGGAAGCGCTTTTTACTCTCCTTCGACAGGTATTCGAACCCGAAAGTAAATGCCACACCGGGGGTGGGGGTTGCGCCTGCATACGATATATTCTGGAGCAGGCCCGCATCGGTGTAATTATAGTTCAAAGGGGTTAAGCCCGTAAAAGAAGTTGTAAAGGCAGTGGACAAACCAACATATATATTTATGTGTGAAGAATCGAGGCGGAAAACAGTGTCGTGTTGAATAGTATCGTTGTCAACCCCGTAAAATGCCATGTGGTGCGATGATTCCTGCCCATGCGCAAACGCGCATACATTTAATGCAATGGTAAGTAGCAGGGCTTTTTTCATGTAGGTTGCATCAGGGCGCAATACAATAATAAGAAAAAAAATGGTCACCCCCAAAAACGGCAGGCCTTAAAACAAGCCAAGAAACTATAAATGGTATATTTACTAAAGATGAGGAGCAGGGGAACACTGTATGGAATAATTTTATTTGTTGTTTTTATTAACTGCAATGTGGCATTACGGGCACAAACCAGTAATGATACTTCATATTCGAAGTACCTGAGCATAGGGCCCCGCAGGGCAGGTATCTGTTTCGGCAATTCACATAGATATACGGGCCTGCGTTTAAACCTGATTGATAGAAAGGTGAAACGGGTAAACATATTCAACCTCGCTTTTGTTACAAAGACAAGGGTTATGAACGGGCTATCTGTAGGGATTGCGGTAGATAACGATTCCATAGGGAACGGGCTGGCTTTTAGTATAGCATTCACAGGTGGAGAGCACAGGAACGGTGTAACCATTGGTGGCCTTGCATGCGGGCAGCAGGTGGCAAACGGATTTGCTTTGGGTGGTATATACTACACGGCTCACTTTTTGAATGGTATTGGAATAGGCGGTGGCTGGTGCATACTTAAAAAGGCCAACGGCTTTGCTTTCGGCGGAGCAGAGTTAAGCGCCGATACCCTGAATGGCTTATTTGTTGGCGGTGGTGTAGAATGCGGAAGGGTTGATACCATAAACGGAAGAGATACATCGTTTGGCAGGATGAAGGGAGTGGCTATAGCCCTTTGGGAAACTGAGGCAGTGAAACTTACGGGCCTTGCCATAAGTATTTTATACACACACATTATAAAACAACATGGTGTTTCTATAGCCATTTATAATAATTCGAGTGAGCTGCACGGGTTGCAAATAGGGCTGCTTAACCATGCCGCGAATAACCCTAAAGGGCTGCAGTGGTTGCCGTTTATAAATATGCACTTTGGAAAGTCGTCAGTCGCTAGTCATCAGTCGACAGTAAAAGAGAAGCAATAAAATACAGCAGGTTTCGTTTCAGGTATAAAGTAATTACTGATGGTACACAAATCGGCATATTATTTAGCAGGGGTTGAATTTGTACTCGGAACTATATTGTTGTTGTGCTTACTGCAATACCATACCGATTTTTTAGCATTTGCAATAATATACCTGGTGATAGTTTCATCGGTAGTGAACCTGATATTGTTGATTGTATTAATTGTGGAACTTTTTAAAGACCGCAAAGCTCTGTTGCCCATTGTGGTGCTATTGCTGAATATACCAGTGGCGATACTCTATGTTTATGTTGCGAATGCCAATATTAGTTTTGAATAAACAACTCAGTTCCCGTCGTCTGACTTTTCAACCTTCTTCGATATTTCTTTCATTTTCCCGTTTACCAGCTTTCGTTGAAATAATGTGTCGGTTTTCGATTCCGGGTCGTAAACATCTTCCGATTGTTCAATGAGTACGGCCTTTCCATTACGATATTCATAGGTATCGTTGCCATGGTCGCAGCAGCTGCCCCTCCACGTGGAGTATATATAATGGTTTACACTATCAAATTCGGGCGATGTTATATTTTCAAGCGCTGTATCTTCAGCAAATAACCTGGTTTTCGGGTTATATATCCACCAGTAATAGGGTATGTTGGGCGCTGCAGGTAAAAACTGCATCAAAAGTATATCTTCATAGCCATCGAAATTGGCGTCTACAATCTGAAATTGATTGGCCTTTACAAAGTCGCCATCGCAGGGTATGCCTACGCTGCTGTCGAGGTTAAAAGATTGTTTTCGTTTGTGCGTAACCAGGTCAACTATTACAACAGAGTCTACCCTGGTATCGTAGGTCTGGGCGCATTTACTGGTGTCGTAGTAAATGGTATAGGAAAACTGCTTGCCTTTATAGGTTGTAGCTTGCTGGGCGCGGGCGAAGGCAGTAATGAGTAATAAAACAAATATAAATAAGGTGGAACGCATAAATAGGAGTTATTTTACATATTTCCTGAAGGCAGAGATTGTTTGGAAAATGAGGTACGAGATTATAATTCTATATAAATAATCCAAGAAGTAAGTCATTTTGTTGATCTCTTGCGCCCCTTCACTCATTTTGTCAATAAGATGGACAGGGTTTAGCATTTGGAAGAAAACGCCAAGGTTTTTCCATAATGTACTCCAAAGTCGATTAGCCCCATTTCGTGAAAATTCTACGCCGTTAATGTCGGGCGATTGAGCAGTTGTAATAAGAAAATAGAATAATGCAGTAATGCCAATTGCCCATAGAACAGGCTTCCACCAATTTTGCCCATAACTATTGGATCGGTTAACCCACATTATAAGCCTTTCTCCAATTTTTCCTTTCGATAGATTTAGCGCATTTCTATATGCAATCATTTCATATTGCTTAAATTCCAAAGATTGAATCCTATCGCCTTGTTTTTCCATGGCAAACTTTAATTGACGGAATAATTCTCTTTGTTGGCGACAATGATGTAGATAGAGTGCTCTCATAGAAACGGGTACAGCCATTCTAAATGTTTTATACCATTTTTTCTTTGGCCAGTTAACTCTTAACTGCGTTAATGAAAACCATTTAGTAGTAGAAGCGGAAATATCAGTCAAGTTACTATTTTCTATTAAAATGCTACCGAAATTAGCAAGATTAGTACTTGCAAATTGGGTTTTGCCCAAATGCGAGTTTTCAATCACTAGTTTAGTGTCTAGACTATCAAGAGGTGATATATTAATAAATTGTAGATTGTAGTTATTCGTAAAGTTATGCAAGGCAAGTTTAGTGAATTGCGTATTGTTGAAAATTATTGAAGCATCAGAATTTACCCCATTAATATAGGTACTGGTAATCTTCATGTCCTGGAATCCTATTTCACCTTTAAGTTGCCTGGAACAGTCGATCCTAAGGTTGTCAGTATCATTTAATCTATCTTGGAGATCACTGCCTTTTATATTTAGGCCATTTTCAAAACTTGAAGCTCTTAGTAGAATATGTTGAAACCCCACTGCTTCCTTTTCTTTGGGATAAGCAATACTGCATTCTTTTTTTAAACTGCTGTCAATAAACAGTAGAGAACTAATAGGTTGATTAGGATTGTTACTTGTCTTTACTCCAACTATCTGTGTGTTTCCCTCTATATTAGCACGATGAAAAATAAGCGACTCCTTAATTTCCCCTCCTGCTATTTCAATAGAAGTAACATGTGTAGATTCGTAGAATAAGACTCTTTTACAAATTGTTTGGATAAGTAATGTTCTAGATTGAATTTTGCTTGATTCAATTTTTATATCTGAAGTAATCCTGCATTTTATAACTTGTAAGTTATGATTTATAGAAGTTTCATTTAAGTGAATAGTATCTAATATACTTTCAGCAATAATAATATCTTTAATTTCTGATCTCCTTTCAATCAGAAGATTTTTGTCAAGTATACAGTTTTTGATTTCCAAAATATCCCTAATTGAGCATTCAATAAATGCAATACGTCCCCCATCTACCGATTTATCCTGAATATCTTTTAAAGTGACGTTGCGAAATGAAAGAATAGTGAAGGTACACGCAATAAATTTAACGCCCAACATATTAGTTGATGAATCGAATTCGAGTTTCCCATAAAACCTGCAATTTGTAAAATTTAGTGCATTGCCTTTAAAATTTGTATCGTCAATTTTTACATCTTCTATTATGTCAAGGTGGCTTATTCTCGTAGTTCCATCAGAATCACATTTATTAAGGTGACGATAAAACTCAACAGCAGTTACAGTCATGTATGTTAACTTTTATATTTCTCCAGTAAAAGTAAAGGTTTTTGCAACGTATTATGCCCTCCCGAAAGGTGGGAAAGAATTAAAATATCCTAGATAT
>Ga0206807_1053_pt1 | contig 22815 bp, 17 predicted proteins | sample Alteio_BWOrgCont_57_FD_152915 | JGI IMG/M metagenome (GOLD analysis project Ga0206807, IMG submission 152915) | Enriched cells from forest soil in Barre Woods Harvard Forest LTER site, Petersham, Massachusetts, United States -... | ecosystem: Environmental > Terrestrial > Soil > Temperate forest >...
CAACTTTATATCATTGGGTAGCATTCTGTAATCTTCAGCTTCGTTGGCGCCTCGCACTCCAGGCCGGGCGCGTAAAACCGGGCGGGGCGGGCAGCGGTTAAATTCTAATTTTTTTTAATAATTTTTTGCCGGCCGAGGCGTGGGATGGGCGGCCGGAAACCCGCGGCACAACTGCTTCCGGTGCAAAGACAACGGGTGAAACCATCGTAAACACAGGGGTAATTTGTCCTCGCCGTCCGTTATGCCCGGCCATTTTTTCTAAATTTATTTTGAAAGAAATGCCACGAATCCGCGTATTCCTAAATGTAAACCTCGATAGTTTTTTTCGGGGTTTCCAAAGAAGACATTTGTCAGGTGGATGTACTGCGGGAGCGGGAAAATTGATTATGAATGTATCATTGACGCCGGAACTGGAAAAGTTCGTGGAGAAGGAGGTTCGCAGCGGTCTTTATCAGACCGCCAGCGAAGTCGTGCGCGCCGGCTTGCGCCGGCTCAAGGAAGAACGCGAGGCGCGGCTGCGGGGAGTGCCCGTCACGCTGGACGAGCTCGAAGCGAGATTATTGCAATCGGTCGGGTCGCTGGACTCGGACCAGGGCATAAATGGCGAAGCGGTGTTTCAAAAGCTTCGCAAACACATCAAGGCAACCCGTGAACGCTCCTGAATTCATCTTGTCGCCGTGCGTCGAGTCCGAGTTGGGCGCGATCTGGGCGCGCGTGGCCACGGACGATCCGGACGCGGCCACGCGCGTTATCGAGCTGACCTTTGAAACGTTTGCCACCCTCGCCCGCGAACCCGGCTCCGGCCGGCTCCGGAAATTTCGCCGGTCGCGATTAAAGAATATCCGTTCATGGCATATTCCCGGCCTCGATAATTATATGGTGTTTTATCGTTCCATACCCCGGGGAATCCAAGTGCTCCATGTTTTCCAGGGCGCGCGGAATATTGAAACTTTGTTCGAGCAAAGCGTGCTCTCGTCCGCGATCAGCCGGCGACCCGCCATAAGTGGCGCCAGCCGATTTCTGGAGGAATCAATTCCCGTGCATGTGCTGGTGCCGGCAGGAGACCATGCCGATGTTTTAACCCAAAGCCCTGAGGTTTCCTTTTCCGACCCTGACGACCGTTTAAGCAAAACCGGCGTTGTCACAATGAAGAACCACGAGGACATTTACGAACTGGGAAGAAGCGCCGCTTTTCGACAGTGAAGCGGCGGCGGCGGGAAGCGGTGACGCCATGGCCGGTCGGTCATCCGCCTCCCCAAGACGAATTAATTACCAATATTCTTCCCTCCAATTGATGCAAAAATCCGCCGGAACCAACGGCAAGCGTGTTGCCTGCCGCTGGAACCGGCGCGATGAAAACCAATCACGTTCGATCAGAACTGATGTGAGGAATAATTTTGCAGCCAGATGTTATTGGTTTTTGGATTCAGGAAAAAACCTTCTCCTACTTGCAATATGGGTTCATGCCCAACCCAGTGGCCTGCGGTGGAAGAATACTTATAGCTGATGTAACTGCTGTCAGTCCAAATCAAGATCTGGTCATCATTGTTAGGGATATAACCCAGTGTTGACTGCACACCGCCCGCTTTAGGCAATTGCGAACTGGTTTGAGTTTCTTGACCGGCTGAAAATGACTGGCTCAAACTGCCCTCGTCAACCAGGCCGGCAAAGGTCACAGGAATGGCGTTAGTAGTCGGATTGACAATAAAGGCCGCTTCTCCAGGATTTAGTGTGACACTCCCGCCCGCGCCCCAGGATCCGTTCCAGGTGTAAATGTCATAAGCTGACCCGTTCCATTTCATGATTGCGGCTCCGCCCGGTAAATAGGTTCCGTCCGGCATCGGATTAAACAGCCCGTCCAGAGTATTGGCGACGGGCGAGTTAAACTGATTTGCAATCAGTGCATTTGTGCCCGGGGCATTGGTTGTTCCAGGACCGATCATCAGCCGGGCAAAACCAATCGTCCGGGAAATGAACTGGCCATCCGTCACCTTGTAGAATCGGTAGGCAACGCCGGTCAAATTGTTAAAATTACCGTCAACAATCGGGTAGGGTGCGCTGCCGCAGGAATTCAATAAGGAATAGGCGCTCTGCGAAGATCCGAAGGAATCCAGTAATAGCGAATCTATCAGCGTCCAATGGTTCAGATCGCTGGAATCATATACCGAACAGACGGATGAAGGGATGCCATTGGAAATTCCAAATGAAAAGGAATTGCTGGACACCTGGCCCATGACCAAAGCCATATAGTAACTGCTATTGACATTGGTGCTAAATCCAAAATTCAGCGAGGCTGTGACCGAGCCGCTGTTATCCGAATAGATCCCATAGGTCGCATCGCTGTTGAAACCCAGCCAAAGTTCCCCGTTGGTTGCGCTCATAAATTGAACGCTGGTGCCGGCTGCCCAGTAATTTGTCTGTTGGGGAAAGAAGAAACCGTGATCCTGTCCCGGCCAGTTACCCTGGAAAGGATTGCTGCCCACATAGGCAATCAAACTTCCGTGGAGTCCATCACCCAAAAATAAGTTATCGTTGGAATCAATAAACCCGTCAGGATAGACTGGCTGCTCCCCTGTGCTCCAAGGTCCGCTGGAGTTGATGCTAATCCATTCGCCGTTGGTTACGCTGGCGCCGGTGTCAGTCCACAAGCCATAGTATGGCGGAGACTGATCCGACACGTCGACCGGGACGTTGTACTGAGCCTTTACCGTAGTTGCCAGCGCGAGAAGCGCCAGCCCGGCCGCTGCAATGTATTGTTTCATATTGTGCCTTTCCTTTTTTTGTTTGAAACCCTTGGTCAGGGCATGACACCACGAGGATGCGTTTGGTCCGCGCCAACCGTTCCCCGGGCACGCCTTTTTGCAGTAGTTATAAGCAGCCCGACACACTTAAAATCAGCTGGCTTTCTCTTTTATAACTCCGGAGATATGTTGTCAAGAGCATTAAATATTAACAGTAATTAATTATTAATACTAATTAAGTGCATAACGTATTTTAAACGGAGGGTGTTATGTGGTTATATCATATTAAGCTGGAATAGTTTAACGTTGTCCTGGAGCAGTTTTTGGCCGGCCCATCTGTATGGAATACGGCCTTGGGGTTACTTTCGTGTTACGGAAGTGTGCGGGTTTCTGCGATGGGAGCATTTCAACAAATAGTGCAGCCAACTTGTATTGCCCGGTTCATTTTCTTTGAAAAGACCACCCGCGAAAGTGACGACCGGCAGCGGCGGTCTATGACCGTCGAACTCCCATGCGCATTATACTCGCACTATAAACCCTGGCCGGCTTCCCGCCTTTTTGGTCCGTGTTCATCTGTGTCCATCCGTGGTTAAAATAATTCGCGCAACTCACGGATGGCATCATTTCATGCCTGGCCGTTGGCGCGGGCGATCTCTTCCTTGAATTTTTTCTGGCAGTCGGGACAAATGCCGTGGCTAAAAGTGACTTCGGTTTGGGACAGCACATATTGTTCGACGGTCTGCCAGTAGCCCTGGTCGGCGCGGACATTTTTGCACCAGCCGCAGATCGGGATCAGACCGGACAAGGTCTTGACGCGGGCCAGCGATTCGCGCAGCTCGGCGATCAGTTTTTCACGTTCGATTTCGCGCCGTTTGAGCTCGGTGATATTTTCGATCTGGGTGACAAAATAATACGGCTCGCCGTCGGGATTCCGGACCAGGGAAACGCTCAGTCGCACATAAACAATCTGTTGTTGCTTGTCGAAATATCGTTTCTCCATCTGATAGGACAAAATTTTTCCGGTCAGGACTTGTTGCACAAAGTTGAGATCCTTTTCCAGGTCTTCCGGGTGGGTGATGGATTGAAAATCGGTTTCCCGCAACTCGCTCTCCGAATAGCCCAGAATGTGGCACAAGGCATGATTCACCCGCAGGAAGCGGCCATGCGGATTGACCAGGGCCATGCCGATGGGGCCGTCATCGAAAGCGAGGCGGAAGCGCTGCTCGCTCTCGCGCAACGCCGCCTGCCGCTGTCGTTGCTGGCTGATGTCGGCGATCACCCCGAGGATGCCGGTCGGATTCCCGGCAGCGTCGGTCAGGGCGGCGGCGGAGACCAAAACGGGAAAATGTTTCCGGTTTTTATGGACGAACGTCGCCTCATATTCACCCGTTTTTTCGTTGATGATCCGGTTCATCAAAACCTCCACGCCTGACGGTGGCGGCTGGTTGGTTTCGCGGCCCGCTTTTTCCACCATGGCCCGGACCTCTTCCGGATCACGCCAGAGCATGGGCGTGGCTTTTCCGATCACTTCCACGGCGGTGTAACCCAGCATTTTTTCCGCGGCCGGATTATACGATTGGACAATTCCCCGCGAGTCCGTCGCGATGATCGCATAATTCGTCGAACTCAAAACGGCGTTTTGCAACATCGAAACCTCGCGCAATTTGGCCTCGACCCGCCGGCGCTCGCGCAGCTCCACGTTGGCCATCCGGTTGGCAATGATCAATAAAACCGCGGCTAATCCGCTGCCAAAGACCAGCAGATATTCCGCATTGTGGTAATCCGCGGCTTCCGCCACATCACGGTGGTCTAATAATTTTTGTTGGGCCTGGGAAAAATCCTTCAGGATGTCATGCGCCTGTCCGAATACCCGGCGGCCGGTGCCGCTTTCATCATCCTGCGCCACGGCGGGGAAACCCTCGCGATTGTACGCGGAAAGAAATTCCGTGTCATAAGCGGAAACCTCCCGCATCGCCACCGCCAGGTTTTTCAGCCGCGTTTGCTGCGCCGGGTCATGGCGCGTCAATTCGACGAGCACGTCATATTTCTGCGGCGCGAGCGCGCTGCTGGTGAGATACGCCGTCAATGCGTTGGTATTCCTGAGCGTCACATACCCGCGCAAACCGCGCTGCATATCAATCAGGTTTTCCTCGAACGCCTGCCCCGCCAGGATGGTTTGGAAATCATGTTTGCGCGAATCGGTCGCGCTCTGTAATTCCGACATGTTCGACGCGGAAACAAACGCGATCATGATCATCAAGGCCACGGAACCCGTCACCGGCAGCCAGCGTACAAAGTTAAAGTTTTCCCGGATGGCCGAGTCCCACGACCAAACCAGCAGCCCGCCACCCAGCAATAGAAACATGATGGCGGTATTGATCGCCATGCTGGAATAAGCCCCCCAACCATAAGCCGGCTTGAATCCGAAAATGTAACCCGATAACCCGACGGCGGCGACGATGACGACGATGCTGGATAACAAACCCGCCCCGGCCAGCCGTTTCGACCAGCGATTGTCCAGTCCCGCCAGGATGATGCCCGAACCAATAAAAGTGAAACACCCCGCCGACAGCGGAGACATCCGGCCCGGATACGCCGCCGCCGTCTCGAAGTACGGTTTGAAAAAAAACAGGTCAATGCCGAAGTTCCCGGCGGTGCAGTACTCCAGCAGCGTCAGCAGGGCGAATAGCGTCACGGCTCCCCCAATCCACGGCACGAATCGTTTGCGCCGGATGGTCAGTAAAAAAAGCGCGGTGCCGGATAAAACAAAGCCGAGCGCCGTGTTGTATTGCATCGGCGCGGTGTCGTTTTTAAATTGAATGAGTCTCGTCCAATGCGCCTGCCAACTGATGAGAACCAGCAAGCCGAAGCCGAAAACCATCACCCCGGCGCATCTGGGAAAGTTACGAAGCTGCGGAATGCCCGCAAGTCCGGCACCGGATGTAAGGTTGGTCTTTTCGATCATCCTGTTACGCAAGCAATCCTAACATTGGCCGGATGGAAATGCAAAAAAACATCTTCCGCCAGACCCTCACTTCGTGACGGCGGTTGTCTGCTCCAGCACTGCCTGGACCGATCGAATCAGGTTTTCATTGGTGAACGGTTTGAAAAGGATCGGCAAATGTTTGACCCGGTCCAGCAGAGGAGCGGCGGCGTCATCCGCCCCGCTGGCCACCAGGATTTTAATGTCGGGACGAATTTTTTTCAGCGAGCTGATCGTCTCGCTCCCGTTCATGAAAGGCATGGCCAGGTCCGTGATGACGAGGTGGATGGCGCTGGACCGGTTCAAGAAACAACTGATGGCTTCGGCGCCGCTGGCCGCCGTCAGGACGGTGTAATTATAATTTTCCAGCGCGGCCCGCATGATCGCCAGGGTGCTTTGTTCATCGTCCACCACCAGAATGCATTCGCCCCGGCCGGTGGGGAGCACGGGCGGCGGGACGGTGGGCGCCGGGGCTTTGACACTGGCCGCCGGCAGGTAAACTTTGAACTGCGTCCCCGCGCCGGGCTGGCTGATGACCTGAATGAACCCGTCGTGATTGTTGATGATGCTCCGGCAGGTGGACAAACCCAGCCCGGTTCCTTTGTCGGCGGGCTTGGTGGAGAAAAATGGCTGGAAAATTTTTTCCAGGTTTTCCGGCGCAATCCCCGTGCCCGTGTCGCTGACTGTGATGCACAGGTAATTTCCCGGTTTGCCGCCCTGGATGAGCGCCGCTTGTGATGCTGAAACCGTCACGTTTTCGGTGAACAACTGAAGGTTTCCGCCCTGGGGCATCGCGTCGCGGGCATTGACGCAGAGATTGAGCAAGACCTGATAGAGCTGCGTCGGCAAACCCATGACCGGCCAGGAATCCTGGGCTGCCCGTGACTGGCAATTGATTGACTTGGGAAAAGTGTCGCTGATGATCTTGCTCACTTCTTTCACCAGACGATCCGCCTGCACGATGATTTTATTGGCCTCGCCGCCCCGGGCAAACGCCAGCATTTGCTTGATCATCTCCGCGCTGCGCCGGGTGCAGGTCCGCATCGTTTGCAGCATCGCCAGGCCGTCCGTGGATTGCTGTTCCCCTTGCAAAACATCAATGCCGATCATGATCGGCACCAGAGTGTTGTTCAAATCATGGGCGATGCCGCTGACCAAAACCCCCAGGCTGTCGAGCCGTTGCGCGCGGAGGAATTGTTCCTCCAGTTGCTTGTGTTCGGTGATGTCGCTGCTGATGATCAGCAATGATTTGGGCTGGCCCTGTTCGTCGCGGATCAAGGTCGCGCGCGTTTGCACGATGACGATCCGGCCGCTCTTGGTGCGCTCGTGCAGGGAACCCATCCATTCACCGTGCTCCTCCAGGGACTTGGCGGCTTCGTCCAGTTGCGCCGGCGGATTTCCCTGGAAGAAAAGGTCATGGGTATTTTTCCCGAGCGCCTCCGCGCGGCTCCAGCCGTAAATCGTTTCGGCTCCCCGGTTCCAAAATGTGATTTTCCACTCCGGCGTGCATACCAGGATCGCGTCCCGCGCCTGGTCAATCAATTCAGCCTGTTCCCGGATTTTTTCCTCGGCCAGCCTGCGTTCGCTCACGTCAATTTTCAAGCCGACCACCCGTTTCGCTTTGCGCGCCTGATCGAAGACAATGGAAGCCCGGTCATAGACATGGGCATAAGAACCATCCGCCCGCCGCAGCCGGTATTCGCTCCACCAGACGCGCCCGCCGCTGGCCAGCAGGCCGGAGAGGCCGGATAAAACACGGTTTTTGTCATCCGGATGGATCAGGTCAAACCATTCGTCCAGGGTCATTCCCGTCGCGCCGGTTTTATGGCCGAAAGCCGTGCTGAAATTTTCCCCGGCCCACACTGAATTGGCCGGGATGTTCCACTCCCAGATAACGTCGTTCGTGGCGCGCGCGATGATGCGGAAACGTTCCCCGGCTTTTTGCAGTTCGCTCTCCGCCTGCAAGCGCCGGGCGAGTTCCCGGGCCGAGTTCAAGGCATTGCGCACGGCGGAAACCAGCCGCTGCGGCCGCTGTTTGATCACATAATCCGTCGCGCCATTTTTAAGGGTTTCCACGGCGACTTCTTCGCCGATGGTGCCCGAGAAAAAAATGAACGGCGTTTGCGGGGCGAGTTTCCGCGCCAGCGCCAGTGCCGTCATGCCGTCAAACGACGGCAGGGAAAAATCAGAAACGATCAGGTGGACACCATGCTCCGATAATTTTTTTTGAAAGGCCTCGCGTGTCTCCACGATTTGCCATTCGCAATCCAGCCCGTCCGCCGCCAGCATTTCCTGGACGAGCAGATGGTCGGTCGCGTTATCCTCCAGATGCAGGAATTGGAGCGGTGATTTGGCGGGTTCCGGTCCCATGATTTTTCAAGAGTTGCGTTTCATCGTGCCCGGCGGCGGTTCATTCACCACCGCCCAGAAAAACCCGAGCTGCCGGACGGATTCCATGAATTTCTGGAAATCCACCGGTTTCACCACGTACGCGTTCACGCCGAGTTTGTAACTTTGCACCAGATCCTGTTCTTCCCGCGAGGAGGTGATCATCACCACGGGCACAAATTTAAACGCGTCGTCTGCCCGCATGATGCGCAGCACTTCCAGGCCGTCCACCTTCGGCATTTTCAGGTCCAGCAGCACCACCACCGGCAGCCCGTTCATGTGCCCGGCAAACTTGCCGCGATGATTCAGGTAGTCCAGCGCTTCCGCCCCGTCGCGCGCCACGACCACCTCGTTGGCCAGTTTGTGTTCTTCCAGCGCGGCCAGCGTCAGTTCGACGTCGCGGTCGTTGTCTTCCACCAGCAATATGCGTTTCAATGGGGCCATAATTTAATGGGGGGTTTCAATTTTGGTTTTGGGCAGGGAAAAGAAAAAAGTCGCGCCGGCGTCAACCTTTCCTTCCGCCCAGGTGCGTCCGCCGTGACGGTGGATAATGCGGTTGACGTTGGCCAGGCCGATGCCCGTGCCTTCAAATTCATCGGCCCGGTGCAGCCGCTGGAAGACGCCGAACAGTTTGCCGGCATATTGCATGTCAAAGCCGACGCCGTTGTCGCGCACAAAAAAAATCGCCTCGCTCGCGCGGGAATTGTCCCAGTTGATTTCTATCTCCGCCGGGTCGCGCGGCCGCGTGTATTTTACCGCGTTGGCGACGAGGTTGATCCATACCTGGCGCATCATCGCCGGATCCGCGAGAACTTCGGGCAGGGGGCTGATATTCCAGTGGATGCGCCGCTTATCCGTTTCGGATTTCACCGACTCCAGGGCCTCATGCACCAGCGAATCCATCGCCACTTTTGACCGGTGCATTTCCGAGCGTCCCATTTGCGAGAACACCAGCAAATCGTCAATCAACGCGCCCATGCGCTGGGCCGAGTCGGCGATGATGTCCAGATAGCGCCGGGACTTGTCATCCAGGGTTTGCTTGGATTGCATCGCCAGCAGTTTCACAAAGCCGTCAATGTGCCGCAACGGCGCGCGCAAGTCGTGCGAGACGGAATAGGAGAACGATTCCAGTTCATGGTTCACCGTTTCCAGTTGCCGGTTGGCGGCCTGCAATTCCTGGCTGCGGAGGAAAATTTCCGATTCCATTTTTTCCATCCGCCCTTTCAGGTCTTCCCCCGATTCGCCGTTCGCCTGCCTTTGCCGGATAAATTCCGTCACGTCCTCCACGCGGTGGATGATGAATTCAACGTTGTTTCCCGCTCCCACCACCGGGGTGTTGACCGGGCTCCAATATTTTTCCTCAAACAACCCCGTCTCAGGATTTTGCACGTCATATTTTTGCACCGCCATCGTGTCGCTGGTGCGATGGCTCAAGACGCGTTCCAGCGATGCGCGCAGGTTGCGGACGCCGTCCGCCTGCGGATCATCGGGGTTGTCCGGGAAAACCTCGAACAGGCCGCGGCCGAGGATTTTTCCCCGTTCCGTCAACGTCGCCTTCAGGTAAGCGTTGCTCACGGCCACAATGGTGAAGTCCGGCTTGAGCACCAAAAACAACCCGGGCGCGGATTCAAACAACGCCTGGAATTGCAGCCGCATTTTTTCATATTCCTTGCGTTCCGTGATGTCCGTGGAAATGCCCGCGGTGGCGTAGATTTTGCCCTGGGGATTGCGCAGGGGAAACCGGATGGACCAGTGCGGATGGGGCCCGTCGGGATATAAAACATCCTCCTCGGTTTGGATCGCTTCACCTGTGGCCAGCACGGCCTGGTCGTGGTCTTTGACGATGTCCGCGTACGCTTTGGGAAACAGCTCCGAAACGGTTTTGCCGATGAACTGTTCGCGCGAAAAACCGGCCAGTTTTTCCAGTTGCCGATTGGCGAAAAGATAACGCCCGTTCGCGTCTTTCATTTGCACCACCCCCGGAACATTATCCAGCATGGATTCCATCAATGTGCGGTGTTGCAGCAGCTCTGCATCGGTTCGTTTCTGCTTTTCCAGGTCGCGCCGGATGATCACGATGGCGATCAACCCGATGACGCTGGCCAGGGCCGTAAAACCGATCACGGCCAGCTCGGTGACTTTGGCGCTTCGCCGGGCGGCTTGCTGGCGTTGCCCCAGCAACCGGTTTTCGGTCGCGATCATGGTGTCAACCTCCCGCCAGATATCGTCCATCAGATTCTTGCCCTCCCGCGAAGCCACCGCTTGGACGGCGGCTTGAAACCCTTGTTCCTGGCGCAGCTTGATCCGGTTGTTCAACACGGCCAGCCGTTGCGTGATCAAGCCGTCAATCGCTTCCAGCCGCTGCTCCTGCTGCGGATTGTCCTGAACCATCGCGTGGACTTGGTTCTCCCAGCCGCCGATCTGCGCCTGGGCGTCCTGGGAATCTTTCAGAAAACTTGGATCGCCGGTGAGCAGATAACCCCGCTGGCTGGTTTCCGCATCGGTCAAGACAGCCAGGCCGGATTCCAGCGTGGCGATGACCGCTTGCGTGTGGGTGACCCAATCCTGCGTGCTGATGAAATTGGTCGTCGCGCGAAAGCAAAACCATCCCACCAGCAGCATCGCTACCATGGATGCTGCAAAACCCAGAATGATTTTATTTTCCAGGGAATATGTTTTTCTCATGATCGAGAAATGGCCCAGAGATTCCTAAAGCAATAGTAATCACAGAGATACATTAAAAGTCAATGGTAATTCTCAAGTGTTTTTGGTGATGCCTCCCCGCCCCCGGAACCAAACCGCTAAAAACCTGTAAAACGACGTTTTTTCGACCAATTTCGACGTTTTCTCGTTATGCCTGCCGTTTGGCCAGTTGTCACCACAAGTGGTGATAGGCGGAAAATCTTGGATGCGGTATGATGTCTGTGTTGATGGTAGTGCATCAACCAAAAATTTTAGTGTGCTTAGAGAGGCCGGAGTAGTGTCCGGCCTCTTTTTCTTTTCCCGACCGGCTTCATGAGACAACCCGCGCCAGGCGCTTTCATCCGTGATTCAAAAATATCTCATTTATCGAACGGCATTCGAGTCACATGCTACCGAAACATGGAAATAACCGCTCTCATCGAAGATTTACGCCGGGAACTCAAAAAGATTGGCTGGCGTGGGCGTATCTACCAACTGACCGACTCAGACACAATCAACTGCCTGCAACTGTCAACGGACACTTACGTCCACACCAGCCACAAGCAACCTCGTCCTGTTTCCAGATTTGTCAAGCGCGGCCCTTTCACCCGTAGTGATAGTGAGTATGCCAAACGCGGCAACCATTTTCACCCTTCAACTCATCGCTCATCACGCTTCATCAGTTTTAATTTGTTTGTTCCATCTCATCCGTGGCCAAAATATATACGGGATGAAAACTTGCTATCCCCGGAAAGGAGCCTAAGGTGATGATAGCTGTCAGATAGAATAATTATGGAGATCACCACCATCAGCTCGATTAATGGCGCCTGTGAAGGTTTCAAGAAAGGCCGTATTTTCGAACTGGTCAATGGCGTGAAATGGCAGCAGACCGTTGAAAAAATTTCGCTCTGCCAAAGTTTCAACGCCGTGGCGCAAATTTGGACGGAGCACAAGCGAAACTACCTTGAAATCAGGGGCATGAGCCCGATGGTAGAAGTAAAGCAAGTTTAACCACAATATCAATTACCTATATCATGGAACTCGTATCCCAATCTAAAATCCGGGGAGCCTTTGAAGGCTTCAAAAAAGACCGTGTATTCGAAATGTTTAGCGGGCTTAAGTGGCGTCAAATCGGAGATCGGGACAAATCCGGCGACAGCCGAAACCCCGTCGTGCACATCATGATGAAAAATGGCCGGTTTTATATGGAGATCGCCGACATGGGCGCGCCAGTGGAAGTGCAGCGTTTTGATTAAGCCTTCGCCCGTTCGCGTCGGGTGACTCGGCGGTCGAAACTGCCGGGAAAAACCCGGGCCGCGTTTTTTAAAAAATATTCGTGATCGCATTTCTGCGCCCTGGACCTGCCACGACGATTTCTTAAACCAAAATCTCTCCGCGTTGTCCTTGTGAATAGCTTGTCTCTCGCAAATGAAAAAACCCGCGCCGGTCAAGGCGCGGGTTGATCAAGTACCTCAGACCAGGCTTATTGCTTTTTCGCTTCCCAATCGCGTGATTGAGTGTCGCCATCCCGGGTGAATTCCATTTTGCCCTTGATGGATGTGTCGCTCAGGGTGCCGGTGTATTTATTCGTAAAGGTGTTGTCGTTGTATGAACGCACCACGAGAAATGAAACCTCCGAGCCGGTGACCGTGCCGTCAACAATCTCCGTGACATTGGTTTCGCCGCCGCGCCGCGGCGTCATTAATTTGCCCGTCAGCTTGGCGCCATCCAGTTTCAGCACCAGCGTGTTGGTCCGATCCGGCCCGCCGTTGCGCCCGTGCATGACCCAGATATAGGAACCCGTGGGATCCACTGCGTTGGTGGACGTGCCGTCCGCTTTTGCCTGGATCAAAGTGCCGGTCACAAGCATCGCGCCGACCAGTGTTTTTATGAATTTTTTGAGTAACATAGTTTTGTGATGGTTTGGTTGGTTTGGGAACGCCGGCCGCACATCCGCTCGTACGACGGCATTGAGTTCAAGATACTTCGACCCCTGTCACGCCGGAAAGTTCAATTTTAATCCGCCCGCCTGCATTGACCGCAGGACGCCTCGCGTTCACGGAGAGGTGATGCGATAGAATTCCTGCGGGTTGGTGGTCGGGTCGGTGAAGCTGGCGGCGTTCGTGCCAAAGGTTCCATTCGTCAGCACCCACCAGTTGGTCAATGGCAGCAGCAGATTCGTCGTTGCGAGCACCTGATAGGTCTCGCCGTTCGTACCGCTGAAACTCAAGCCGAACAGGCCGTTGCTGAACGTGGTGCTATTGATGACCGGCACTACCGGGGGCGGATTGCCGACGACGAGATAAAGTCCGCTGCTAATCACTTCCAGACTGGTCGGGCCGGAAACCGCACCCGCGCCCGCGACAATCACCGTATCCGTGCCATTGGAAGAGATCGCGCTGCCCACATTGGTAACGAGCAGGTAAAGGCCATCGCCGAGCGTGGTGGCGGCGGCGTTGGTGACGGTGAAGGCATTGCCGTTGAGTTCCAGCATGGCGTTCTCCACGGACAATGCCGGGTGAGTCAGATCGCCGGTGAAATTCGTCGGCGTGAAGGTGAGATTAACCGGTTGCGATCCCAGATTCACCGTGCCGCCGGACGCGCCGGTGATGGTGGCATTATCATTGGTGGTGCCGACAGCGTTCAAAACGGTGAGGCTGCTCAAGTTAAAAATTCCCCCGGCAATCCCGGACACATCGAGCGTGCCGCCGCCGTATGCGTTGCCGGCACCGATGTTAATACTGGATGAATTGGAGATGGAACCGTACCCGGCCAGGACGAGCGTGCCGCCGACAATCGTCGGGCCGGAATAGGTATTCGTGCCGTTCAAGACCAGGACGCTGACAGAACTGGAGGTGTTAGTGTTGACCGTCACCGAAGTAACCTCGTTGCCAATCGCGGACAAAATCTGGACGTCGCCGCCGGCCGCCGCGCTGAGCGAATAAGCCGTCAGGGCGCCGACGTAATTGACGGGGCCGGAAACGATCAACTGGCCGGGGCTGTTATCAATAAGATTGAGATTTTGGTTGGCGCCCGTGATGCCACCCGCCAACGTCGCCGAAGCGGCCGAAGGCTTTAGCCGCACCAGGAGTTGCCCGGTGGTGCCGGGTTCCAGTACGAAAGGATTGGTATAAGTGCCGTCGCCGAGTTGGAGATAGACCTCGCCGGTGTCGGGGCTCGTGGCACCGAGGCTCACGGTCCCGCCGCCCAGCGCATTGTTGATGCTGTCGGCGGCGAGGCTGGTGTCAATGATGATAGTTCCGGCCCGGAAAATCGCGCCGCCGCTGAAGGTGGAGGTGGCGCCATACAAGTTGAGAGTGCCGGTATCGGGGAAATAACCGTCCAACGCGAGATGTCCCGCCGCGCTGTTCGGGTTGTCGTCAATGTCATTCTTAAACGTCAACGATTGCCCGCCGGCGGTGGCCAGGGTCAAAGTGGTGTTGGTGGTGCCGGCGTTGATGACAGGATCGCTGAGCGTCAAGGTCCCGCCGTCAACCGCCCAAGTTTGATTGCCGTTGATCTGCGTGGTGACGCCGATAACCGGCGCTCCCGATTTGGCAACGACAGTCAAGCCAGCACTGCCAATGGTGAGAGTGTCAGAGCCGTCGGCGCTGGCCACCGTGATGGTGCCGCCGGGAGAGTCGTCATTATCAAAAATCAAACCGCCGACGGAAACATCGGCATTCAGCGTGGCCGTCTGCGGCTTTTCGTAAGCGAATTCCGCGATGTCATTGATGCCGGGAATGGCCGGGGGATGGGGCGTGATGGGACTGCCGGAAAGCTCAACGCTGGTAACGGTCCAGGAGTTGGTGTCCTGCCAGCTGAGCGTGGCGCTTTGGTCGTTCCACCAAAGAGTCGCGGCCGCGGCGGGAACAGCGGCGATTGCAAGAGCAATGATTGCCGGCAGCGTAAAGCAGTAGTGGAAGAAAAAGGGAAAATGCACTGGAGCCTGGGAACGGTTTGAAAGCCGGGTTGGCGCAAGATTCTTCATGGGATTTGAAGGGATAAAATGGTTAAAGTATTGAGGAGATTTACGTCATAAAGTCTAAAAAACCGATAACCGCCGTCCTTGAATGGGACAGTTTTTGCGATATTTATAACGGCGCGTGGCTTGCAGCTTTAGCCATGCCAAAGTTGCTGGAGTCCGCCGGTGTTGTGCGTGTAGCGATTCGGCAATATGACCGCCACTGGCGGAGCGGAGAAAAAACTCCTTGCAAATCCGGATGTTAGGAAGAGAATCACGAATCGCGAAAAAGGCCGCGCGGGTTGTGGATCAGGAACCAAATCAAATGGGAAATTCAGACGTTTGTTTCAACCTTTCAGATGGTTAGGCTGCTCAAAAATCAAAATCTTAATAATATTATGAACGAAACCGTTCCTCCGTCCGGCATTCCGCCAATTCCGCCACAACCAAAGACTTCCGCGCTCGCCGTCTGGAGTTTGGTGCTGGGTATTTTAAGTTTGATGTGTTTCACGATTTTCGCCGGCATTCCGGGCGTCATCTGCGGGCATAAAGCCCTTTCAAAGATCAAAAAGTCCGATGGCTCGCTGTCCGGCAAAGGCTTGGCCATCGCGGGTTTGATCACCGGTTATCTGGGAATTGCCTGGGCCGTTTTCATTATTCCGTTGATGCTGGCCATTGCCATTCCGAATTTCGTCAAAGCCCGTAATGTTGCGATAGAAAATGCGTGTATTAATAATTTGCGGCAAATTGAAGCGGCAAAGAGCGAATGGGCTTTGGAAAAAAATAAAACCGGCGGCGATGTTCCCACCGCCCAAGACCTGACTCCTTACCTGACGAACGGGAAATTCCCAGTTTGTATAGCCGGCGGATCATATATTATCGGCGCGGTGAGCAATCTGCCAACGTGCTCAATTCCCGGCCACCAACTGCCGACTAATTGAATTCTGTTTCGGCCACAACGCAAAATGGGGAATGGTGCGCGATACAGGGTTCGAACCTGTGACCCCTACCGTGTCAAGGTAATGCTCTACCACTGAGCTAACCGCGCACAAAGCGGATGTCTAGTTTGGCAAGGCCGCCGGAAATGGCAAGCGCAAAAGGCGCATCTTTCGGGGTGAATTTGGGGGGCGAAAGGTGTATCTGAACATGGTTCTTGTCTGCGGCACATGATTCAGGAAAAACGCCGGGGCCTTTAACTTTTCACACGTTACGCATCACCAATCTTTGCGTGAGCCCACCCCAAATCTCTGTGCCTCGGTGGCCAACCCCGTTTTTTTCAAAAAATGTTTTTCAAAACGAACCCAATTTCCCCCAATGTTTATACGGAAATCTAAAAAAGAAACCCCAAAAAAAGAGCCAAAAACCCCAAATTTAAAGCCAATTCAACCCAATTTTGAGGTCAAAAAAGCCAATCCAAACCCAATCTAAAACTCATTGTTATGCCCCAACCACATTCCCATGCTCCAACCGTTTGCCAATTTCAACTTTGAACTATTCGCGTTGAATTGCTACGTTGCGTTCATGTCGCAAAAGTCTGGTACGAACTCAAAACACGGAAAGAACGATGTCGTCGGCGTCGTTCTTCTGGTGGCGGCGTTATTGCTGCTCGTCGCGCTGCTGTCGTTCGACCGGCACGACATTTCCTCGCTTCAGCTTCCGCCTAACAAGGAAGCGCAAAACTGGATCGGCACGGCTGGCGCTCATCTGGCCTGGTATGCTTTTGTCGTTTTCGGCCTGGCGGCGTATTTGCTGCCGTTTTTATTCGTGCTGTTTGGCCTGGCGCATTGGATGAGCATTCTGGGTTACCTCTGCGAGCGGATTCGCTGGTCTATCTTTTGGTCGCTATTGCTGCTCGTTTCCTTGACCGGTTTGCTGCACATCCTGGATGTCGCCGGCTGGCTCGGCCGGGTTCGGGTTGACATCGGAGCCACCAGCGCCGGCGGTTGCCTCGGTTATCTGACCTACGGCCAGTCGACCGATTACAACTGCGGTTTCGCCCTGCTCGGGTCTTTGGGCGCGACCATTGTTTACGGCGCCCTGGGCGTCATCAGCCTGCTGTTTCTCACCAATTTCCACCTCGGCAACTGGGTGCGCTGGCTCCTGGAAAAACGCCCGAGAGTATCCACCGCCGTGCCGGAATTTGAAAAGTCGGCGGACGAAGTGAATCTCGAAAAACGCGCGCGCGAACTCGAAAAACAAAAGCGCAAACTCGAAGAAGAAGTCGAACGTTCCGGCAAAACTGAAAAGCCTGAAAGAGCCGAAAAATCTGCCCGGCCCGGCAATGGCCTCGGCGCTGACGGGTTGCCCGTGCCGGAACCGATGGTTCGCGACTTGAGTGTGCCCCAGGCCACCAAGGGTCCCAACATCCGCAAGACCACCTACCCGGAAGCGCCCAAACCGGTCGTCGCCCCCGAACCCGAACCCGTCAAGGAAGAGATTATTCCCGCCGGCGAAGTCCGGGCCGCCACCACGGCGGACATCCTCGGCAAGAAAACTCAAGAAAAGATCGAAGAACCCAAAGCTGCCGAACCGGAAAAAGAAGATCTGGAAAAAGCCGGGCCGCCGAAGACGGAACCCGTCATTACCATTGCCGATGGTTCCGTGCCGCCACCCAAACCCAAGGCCGTGCCGCGCAAGCCCAAGCCCATCACCGTCGCGTCCACGCCGCTCATCGGCAATTATCAATTGCCGCCGATGGAGTTTCTCCAGCACCCGGACATGACCGCCAAGCCGACCGAGTCCAAGGAGGAGTTGATGGCCAACGCGCGGCTCATGCAGCAAACGCTCGCGCAATTCGGCATCGAAGTCTCGCTCGGCGACATCACCAAAGGCCCGACGATCACGCGCTACGAATTGCATCCGGCCCCGGGCGTGAAGCTCGAAAAAATCCAGAGCCTCAGCAACAACCTTGCCGCCGCGCTCAAGGCGGAGCGCATCCACATTCTCGTGCCGGTGCCCGGCAAAAGCTCCGTCGGCGTCGAAGTGCCGAATGCCGTCAAGACCAAGGTCATCATGCGCGACTTGTTCGAGTCGGATGAATGGCGCCATACCAAAGCGCGTATTCCCATCGCGCTAGGCAAGGACGTTTACGGCCATCCGATCATCGCCGACCTCGCGGAAATGCCGCACTTGCTCATCGCCGGCAGCACCGGCTCCGGTAAATCCGTTTGCATCAATTCCATCATCGCTTCGCTACTTTACCGTTTCTCGCCAGACCAATTGCGTTTCGTGATGATTGACCCGAAAGTGGTCGAAATGCAGCAGTATAATTCACTGCCGCACCTCGTCGTGCCCGTCGTGACCGATCCCAAAAAAGTGCTGCTCGCCCTTCGCTGGGTCGTCAACGAAATGGAAAAACGGTATCAAATTTTTGCGCGCGTCGGCGTCCGCAACATCAAATCCTTCAACGACCGTCCGAAGGACAAGCCGTTGCCGCCGCAGGAACCGGAATTGCCGCTGGCCGCGAAAAAGGAAAAAGTCGAGCCGGGGGCGGATGGCTTTGCCGTGGAGGTGGACGAGCAGATCGTCGTGCCGCGCGAGGATGACATTATTATCCCTGAAAAACTTTCATACATCGTCGTCATCATTGACGAATTGGCGGACCTCATGCTCGTGGCGCCGGCGGATGTGGAAATGGCCATCGCGCGTATCACGCAAATGGCGCGGGCGGCCGGCATCCATTGCATCGTCGCCACGCAGCGTCCGAGCGTGGACGTCATCACCGGCGTCATCAAGGCCAACATCCCGGCGCGCATCGCGTTTCAGGTGGCCAGCCGCGTGGATTCCCGGACCATTCTCGATGCCATGGGCGCGGACAAATTACTCGGCAAGGGCGATATGCTCTACCTGCCGCCCGGTTCCGCGAACCTCAAACGCGCCCAGGGCGCACTCATTACCGACCAGGAATTGCAGAACGTCGTGGACTTCATCGCCAAGCAGGCCAAGCCCAGCTACGAGGTGGAAATCCATAAACAATTGTCCAAGCCCACGCCCGGCTCTGAAGTTGAAAGCGGCATTGACGAGGACGAGGAAATTATTCAGGACTGCATCGAAGTCATCCGCAGCGAACAGAAAGCCAGCGTCTCGCTCCTGCAGCGCCGCCTGCGCCTCGGCTATGGCCGCGCGGCGCGCATCATGGACGAATTGGAAAATCGCGGCATCGTGGGCCCCAGCAACGGCGCGGAACCCCGGGAAATCCTGATTGACCTCGACGGCGGCGGCGCGGACGGCGGCGGCCAGCAGGCGGTTTAGCCGGGACTGCCCAAAACAGTTTTTTTGCCAAGTCCAAGTAACACAACATGCACCCGTTGTACCAGTAAGCGGATCAATTAAGTCATGCTGCTATCGGCGCCGCCATTGAAGTTCATCGATTGAAAGGTGCGGGATTATTGGAAAGCATTTACGAGAAATGTCTGTTGCGGGAATTGGGCTTGCGTGGTCTCACGGCAGTCAATCAGAGCCTTGTGCGGATCGAATACAAGGGCTTGGTTTTCGAGGAGCCGTTGCGTTTTGATGTTTTGCTCGAAAACTGCCTCTTGCTGGAACTGAAATCGGTCCAGGATGTTTTGCCGATTCACCAAGCGCAACTTTTAAGTTGCATGAAACTGCTCAATATCCCCGTTGGGCTCATCATTAATTTCCACGAAATGAAACTCGTTGACGGATCTGTCCGGATGATTTTGCCTGGCGCGAACCGCTGAGTTTTAACAGAAGTTAACGAAGGAAACGAAGGGAAAACCAAGTCCGATTTTTACGCCAATGGAAAATATTTAGCAATTGCCGTAATCAATGACCGTTGGGGTGAAATGTTCGATTCGTTCAAATGGTGATACCTATATAGCTGTTGCTTTGGTCATTGTGATTGTAGGCTTCAAACGTAATCCAGCCGAATAAACAGAGAATGCTTCCCCCTTCGTTCCCTTTGTTTCCTTCTGTAAAAAAGGGAATTAATTCGGAGGATACTGCCAGACACAATCGCCTTGATCCCGGTCAACCGTGCCAGTTTTGGTCAGGACAACTTTGCCGCCATCATCCGTCTCATTCCAGCCCACGGAATAAAGCACAAACAGTCCGTTCGGTTCCAGCCGGTAGTGCAGCGGTTGGCCATTGATCACATCGTGCGGTACTTGGGCGATGAACTGTGGTTCGAGCGCATCAAGTGATTCCGGGTAAGCGCCGTGCGCGAGCCGATAACGTTCCAACGCGCAACCGACGCGGGCCAAATCAATTTCTGACTGAGTGAAGGCGACCTTTTTTGCCACCGAGAAAAGCGCCAGCGCCAGCGCGTGTGCACGTATTGCATATAGTGAAAAATGTTTTTGATCGGCGCGAGCAGTGTCATTCATGCGCTGCCAGTTTGCCGGTGAAATGACGCGCGAATTTGTGTTAATCAGTGGTAGCGTCCATTGCTCGCTGACCTGCGCAAGGGCCAATTCGTTTTGATAATAATAAGCACTGGGCATCAAAATTGTTTTAACAGTCCTGGAAGAGCCATCTTCCGTTGGCAAGATGATTTCATGTGTCTGACGTTGGCTTTCCAACCAATCAATGTCCAATGCCCGTTCGCAACGGATGGAGCGTTCATAGTCAGCAAGAAAATCCATTTCCGATAATTCCGTCTCGAGTTCGGCCAGTTGCGCGTCGGTCCATTTATGTTGTGCCAAACCTTCGTAAATCGGCTGTATTCCGATGTTTATAATCGCCATCCGGACCAGTTGAGAAATTAACAACAGTGAGTTGTTCAGGGAATTGTTCAGGTGAAACAATAACTTTATTTCATCCAAAGATTTTTGGTTTTGGTTGTCCGCCAGCTCGGCAATGGCGCGCACGTTCAATAACTGGGCGCATCGTTTTAATGCCGCCAGATAGGGAAGTATGGTTCCCGCTGTCGCGCTGATACCGTCTTTATAAGGCAGCGGAATAATTGCGTAAGGCCGTCGGCTGGCCTGAAGCAATTCTTCAATCGTCTCATCGGATCTGCTCAAGGCAAAAAGCACGTCTTTGGCCGGCGTTTGTGGTTCAGTGGCGATGGGAAAGGCTGCCCCGTTGTCATCTACCCGCAATGCACGGTAAGCTCTCTGCCAGGGTTTAAAATCGGTTAGGGTGTTTTCCGCCCAATATCCAAGGTCAGTCGGATAATTTTTGTCGTTCTTCGGATAAGGGTATAGCGGGACTTTATTGGCGAGTATTTTTTTGAAAACCGGTGAGGTAAACAAATTTTGGTCGTCCGGCACCGTCGGCGGGGCAAAGGCCTGCCAGTCGAGACGCTCACCTTTTGCTTCCAGTTCGCGCCGGTAGTTTTCCCAGTCGCGCTTGCCGCGCCAGTTCTCTTCCGTGACCGCGAGCGCCATCAGCGTGATCAAAACCGCCAGACCGAGGAGCGCCCGCCGCAAACCCTGCCAACTGAATTGCCGCCGCCAGAAACCTTTCTTTCGCGGAAGTTGGTCAACACTATCCTTGGGTGTTTCATTCATAATCGTATTGGGGAGGGATGGCGTGCCACCGTCCCATTCTTGGGTTTGGTCTGGGACGCCGACACGGCGTCGCTCTTGGTCAGGTCATCACCACAAAAACCCGTTCACTACGCGGGCGTGGCGAAAATGTCTTTGGCCGGTCGGTATCCATCGGCACCGAGCGATCCGCCAGCAATTCGTTCAACAGTTTTTGCTGTTCCTGAAACGACATCATTGCCGGCGCGGACACTTTTATCGTGCTGCCGGGTTGCGCCGGATCGCGGAGAGAAAAATTCACCACCAGAATCACCACCCACGCCACCGCGATGCCCGCCCACGTCCGGCGGCTCGGAGAAATGAGCTCTCGCCAAAGTAAAAGCGGGAAGGCCACCAGCTTGAATCCCGGTTCGGCCCCACGTCGCTCCGTCCGGCATTGGGTCACGACTTGACTGCGAATCGCGTCGAGCTTTGATTGCGCGGCTTGATGGCGTTCCAATAAAATGTCACGCGGCGTTTTCATTTTTAGCCTCCACTAATTTGCGCAGGGATTTCTTGGCGTAATGCAATCGCGATTTCACCGTGCCCGGCGGGGTTGCCGTGATGCGCGCGATTTCTTCGAGCGAGAAATCCTCGACGAAATGCAACAGCAACACCGAGCGTTGGGGTAGGGGCAGTTGATTCAGTAAAGTCATAAACTCCGCCTCCTGTTCCCGTCGAATAAGCAAATCGTCCGGTTGGTTATCGGCTTCATCGGCCAAATCGGGCATTTCGTCGAATAAAATTTCCTTGTCCCCGCGCTTGCGCCAGCGTTGCGCGCACTTCTGGTGCGCGATGCCGAAGAGCCAGCTTCCGAATTTGCCGTCCTCGCGCAGCCCGCCGACGTGTTTGACAGCGGCGATAAACGTTTCCTGGACGAGGTCGAGGCTCGTCTGCTCTTCGCGCGTGAGTTCAAAAACATAAACATACAAGGGCAATTGGTATCGCCGGAAGAGCGCATCCCACGCTGCCGGATCACCGGCGCGGGCTTGCGGCACAGACATTGGTTCGGGTGCGGCCACTTCCAGCATGTTCACTGAGTGGAATGCGCGAGGCGAGCAAAGGTTCAATCCGGCCGGAGATTTTTGCCCTGGCCCCCGCAGAAAACCTGCTCCGGCCGATTTCCAAGATTGCTAAATTGCCCGTCAATCCGCTAAATATAGTGAAATGCCAACGGTTGCAGAACAACTTCGCACAGGACGCGAGGCAAAAAATTTGACGATTCAGCAGGTTGCGGACGTGACCAAAATCCGCACCGACCACGTTCGCGCGCTGGAGGAAGGGGACTTTGGTGTCTTTTCCGCGCCGATTTATATCCGGGGTTCCGTCAAAAATTACGCGAGTTTTCTCAAGCTGGATCTACCTCAGGTCATTGCCACGCTGGATGCTGAACTGAAAGGAACGCAGAAGTTTAGCGAACCTCCACCGCTCACCGAGCAGGGGAAAACCATTCTCGACAGCCTTACCCTGGTGATGGCGAAATTAAACTGGAAAGTGGGTTTCGTCGGCATCGTGGCGCTGGCCGCGATCATCATCATCGCGGTGATTGTGATGACCGTGCGGCAGCAT
>Ga0206807_1055_pt1 | contig 22782 bp, 14 predicted proteins | sample Alteio_BWOrgCont_57_FD_152915 | JGI IMG/M metagenome (GOLD analysis project Ga0206807, IMG submission 152915) | Enriched cells from forest soil in Barre Woods Harvard Forest LTER site, Petersham, Massachusetts, United States -... | ecosystem: Environmental > Terrestrial > Soil > Temperate forest >...
GATCGGCAAAGCACCTGGAATTGGACGCGGGCGTTGGCATGAGTTCTCCGCCCGTTACGCGCTCCGCGGAGCAGGACAAATTGCCCAAGGCATCGTTGAATCGAAGGGTTTTGGCCACGTCTCCTCTGATGAGAGGTTTCTTCTAGTTTTCGACGCGCTCCCGCAAAGCCAGGTTATTGCGTCATCTGGGCCAGAAATAGCCAAACGACAGCAGGACGGCGGCAGCGCCCGGCAATGGTCTCCGCCAGACAGAGCTGTCAGCGTCAGTTTCAAAGACAATGGCAAAACCGCGACTATTTCGCTCGGCGCCGCCCAGGGGCCGCGCTTCGCAGCGTTCATAACCGGACAACTTGACGTCCTCTACGAGGCCTTTAAGCGGTCCACCGTTGAAACAGCAGGAGAATAAAAAAACCGCAAAAGAAAAAGGCCCCCACAACGTTTCCGTCACGGAAGCCCTTCTCACTATTCGCACATTGAGAATCGCACTTCCGCGAATCACTGTCAAGAGTCTTCGGCACCGTTTTGGTGGGTGTTTTTCTTTTGCCTAACTGAAGGCAAAGAAAATGATTGAAATTGCAACGACGCCTTTTGGGCGCCGACCGATGACACTTGGCCAGATTTCGACTCAGATGTTGGCGCGGGACGTTCCAGAGCAAACCATCGTCCACAAATGGCAGGTTTTCCAAAATATCCGCGAGGCGCGCGACGCGATCGGGGCCACCGATCGAGCATTGGCAATCCTCAATGCGTTGTTCACATTCCACCCGGAGACGGCGCTTACCGCGGACGGTGCGCTGATCGTTTGGCCCTCCAATCAACAATTGGCCGCCCGCGCCAACGGCATGTCGCCCGCGACGCTCAGACGCCACCTTGCCAACCTGGTCGCATGCGGCCTGATCATCCGGCGCGATAGTCCAAACGGCAAACGTTACGCCCGCAAAGGGCAGGGGGGTGACATCGAGCGCGCGTTCGGGTTCGATTTGGCGCCGATCGTCGCCCGGGCCGAAGAATTCAAGGATCTCGCTGCCGCGATTCAGGTCGAACGGCAAGCTTGTCGCGCTCTGCGAGAGGAGCTGACCCTTTGCCGGCGGGACATCGCAAAGCTGATAGATATGGGCCGCACAGAGGCGGTGCCAGCGAGCTGGGAGCTCTATCAGGGGCGGTACGGGGCCATCTTGGCCGGCCTGCCGCGCACGGCGCCCAAACAGGTCCTGCAGACGGTCGTCGATGATCTGGCTCGATTGCGGCTCGATATCCACACGGTTCTGGAATCTTTTGTTAAAAATCAAAATATGAACGCCAATGAGTCTCAAAGTGGGCGCCACATACAGAATTCAAACCCTGAATTACATTATGAAATTGAAAATAGCTTTTCGAGAAAAGATGAAGAGAGCACCAAGGTCGAGGAAACGGACAACGTCAAGCGCTTGCACCAGCGTGAGTTGCCGCTTGGGATCGTGCTCGACGCGTGTCCCGACCTTGTCGACCTGGCAAGGGGCGGCGAAATTCGGAGCTGGCGTGATCTTGTGGCAACGGCCGACTTTGCGCGGAGCCAACTTGGCGTGAGTCCGAGCGCCTGGGAGGACGCAAAGGAAGCGCTTGGGCCGCAACAAGCTGCCGTCGCGCTGGCAGCGATCTATCAGCGCGCTGACCACATCCAAAATGCCGGCGGTTACCTGCGCAGCCTGACCGAGCGTGCAAAACAGGGGAAATTCTCTGTCTGGCCGATGATCATGGCGTTGGTGCGTGCGAAACTGAAGGGATACCCTAAGGCGTCGTAATCAGGACTTTGCGAGGGGCGACGTTTCGCTGGATGCTTTTGGGCGAGTTGAACTGTGGGAGATGGAATGCTCGTTTTTTGCGCGTCCACATACTGCGGAACCAGACTCTACTCGCGCAAGCTCACGGAGCCACACCCGGCTCCGTCCTCACGGGTAAAGATCCGGCGTGAAAACCATAGCCCGCAACACCGATGTTCTTGCATTGTTCGTGTCGCTATCCTAGAATTTGCCGTTAGAGAGCACGCAAATGGCTGAAAAAGATGTCGCGCCTGTCACGATTTACGCCGTCGTATCCTTCGCGAAAGGCGAGGGGGTGACGTCACCCCTGGCGAAGCGCTCCCAGCCCAGTCAGCGACCGCCGCAAAGGCCTTGGCGCGCCATTTGGCGGCTAAGCATGGTGCCGCGGTGGCGTTTTCCCGGACCTACCATCCCGCAACTGATGTTTGGGACGATGGCGCATTGCTCTTGAGCGTCGGCGAGCTACCTGAAAACTGGCAAGACATGCTTGCAGCCTGAAATTGTGTAAAAGAAGCACGAAAAAATTGTACAGGCAGGGCGACAATAACTTTATTTACTGTCGCTTATTGAAGCAAACTGTACGATATTCAAACAGTTGGTATCTTAAAACGGGGGCCTGGGGCGGCGTTTGCAGGGCGGCGATCGAGCGCTCTCCGATTTTTTGCCTCTCAATTTCAATTGCCACGCTCTCAGGCCAAGTTTTCCCGAAAGATGCGCACGTGACAAGCAGCGTTCCGGCCCCAGCTCCACTCTACAAGCCGCCTGTCCGGCCCAACTGGGCCGCGCTCGTCGATGCCCTCGAAAACGCCGGCACCCAGCTGACGCGCCTTGACGAACGCCTAGAACGCACCGACCCCGTGCTCGCATCCGGCATCAAGGAGCGGATCGCCTATCGCGAAGCCCACGGCGCGCTGTGGCTCGCCGGCGCCCATGTGCTTCTTGATGATCTCGTACTCTACGACGTCGACGCCAGGCGAGGGGACCCTGACCTCTATCGCGCCTATACGGCCTTGCGCGATTACCGGTCTTTCACCCGGTCGATCAAACCAACCCGAAATCTCCTCAGCGACGCGAACCTCGCGCTTCTTGACGGCCGGCCCAAGGACCGACTCACGCAAGACCGGCTGAACGCCTGGCGCACAATCGTGGCTGAAAGCGAAGGATGGCCGCGTCTCTTGCGCGCCGCAACAGCCTGGCAGGCTTGGCGAGTGCTTGAGCCCTTCCTTGAGGCCACCGAGCCTCTGAACGGCCGCAACGAACTTGATGCCATGCAGTATTTCAGCGACAAACATGTTTACGACCGTGCGGCCTGGATTGGCGCTGCGTTACTGCTTCTCGATAAGAGCTGCTCGGTCATGCCGCCGGTTCTCTCAGGCCTTGGTTCGTTTCGGCCGCGATCGAACCTATCGTTCGAACAGCACGCTGCTGGGTTCATGAGCTGGATCGCCACAAGCAGCGAAGCCGCTTATCGTGAACTCCATCGGCTCACCCTCGCGCGCACCGTCATGCTGCAGGCGATCGGCAAACGGCGTTCCAGCCATCACGCCCACAACTTGGCCCTTTCCCATCATGGCTAGGATTTTGGCCATTAAAAAGAACGAATATGGAACTTGTGGAAAAGTCGTTTTGACAATTGATTGTTGCCAAAAGGCATTTGAGGCTGCCCCCTGCTTGTGAGAGTTGGGGGATGAGATGCAGCGGAATTGGGATGCATTCGACCTGGGGCGCGACTGGAGCCTGAGTTTCGACGAACGCGCTGTGACTGAGGTACAGCGTCGTCCTGTCCGGCTGCGGCTTGGATTTGCGGCGCAACTCAAGATGTATCGTCTGAGCGGCCGTTTTGCCGAGGCTGATCACGAGATTCCTGCCGGGCCGATGCAATATCTGGCCGAGCAGCTTGGCGTGCGGCAGGAAGATGTTGATAGCTATGATTGGACAGGAGCCACACGAACCGCACGCCGCCATCGCGAAGAGATTTTGGCGTTTCTTGGCATCCAGCGGATTGGGGCGGAAGGTGCGCAGGCTCTGTCGGCTTGGCTGAAAGCTGAAGTCTGCCCTGCCGACGCAGCGATCCCAATCATGATAGAGAGGATATGCGAATGGTGCCGCGACCATGGTCTTCAAAGTCCGGCAGCGGGAGAGACTGAACGTCTGGCTCGTTCGGTGCGGCGTGAATTCGAGGATAGTCTTTTCCAGCGTCTTGCCGCGTCGTTAAGCCAAGAGGCAACGGAGCGCATGGAAGTTTCACTGGCCAAGCCGGATCTGGAGAGCGGTTTCTCGAGCCTCAAGGCCGATGCAGGCAGCGCCAGTCTCGACAGTATTTTCAAGATGGTGGAACGACTGATATTCATTCGGACCTTGCACTTGCCGTGTCATGTTTTGCGGGATGTGAACGAAACTTTTCTCGAGCGGTTCCGGCGGCGTATCGGTCAAGAGGCGGCCTGGGAGGTGCGCCGTCATCCGCTGCCGCGACGCCTGGGCATGTATGCTGTTTTCCTGATGCGGCGCGAACAGGCGATCACCGACGAACTGGTCGATCTCTTGATCGAGACCATTCACAAGATCGCCCGCAAGTCGGAGCGAAGAGTGCAAACGCGGATCGCCAAGGAGATTCTCAAAGTCACCGGCAAGGAACGTTTGTTGTTCTGCATTGCCGAAGCTTCGGTCGGCGCTCCCGACAAAAGCGTGCGCGACGTCGTTTTTCCGGTGGCCAGCCCGGACACGTTGCAAGCGATTATCCAGGAATACCGGGCGAACGGTTCATATCAGCGCCGTATTTTCGCGACGTTGCGGGCCTCCTATAGCGGGCATTATCGACGAATGCTGCCGAAACTGTTAGGTGCGTTGGAGTTCCGCTCGAACAATACTGCGCACCGGCCGGTGCTCGACGCCTTGGCATGGCTTTCAGATGTTCTTGCGCGCGGCGACAATCGGCGGGTGATCCGACACTCCGATGGCATCGATATTGCCGATTTTGTTCCGGCGCGCTGGCGGGAGCAAATCGTCGAGGAAGACGGTTCTGGCGGATGGCAGATCAATCGCATCGATTTCGAGATCTGTGTGCTGACCGCGTTGCGTGAGCGTATCCGCTGCAAGGAAATCTGGGTCGTGGGGGCTGACCGCTACCGCAATCCCGATGAGGATTTGCCGCGGGATTTCGAAATCCGGCGGCCAGAGTATTACAAGATGCTTGGCCTAACCGAGAATGCGCAAAAATTCAGTGCCGGGTTGCGCGAAGAATTGACGCAAGCACTGCGGCAATTGAACGCCAATTTGCCGCGCAATCCGAATGTGCGGCTTGTTGCTCAGGGCGAAAAGCGGATCTGTCTGTCGCCGTTAGAGCCGTTGCCAGAGCCGGCCAATCTTGCGGCGATCAAGGCCGAAATCGAAAAGCGCTGGTCCGGCACGAGTTTGATCGACGTGCTTAAGGAAACCGCCATGCACACCGGTTTTCTAGAGGAGTTTGGCACGTCCGGCGAGCGGGTCGTACTTAATCCCGCGACATTACAGCGCCGCCTAATTCTATGTCTTTATGGCCTCGGCACAAATACGGGATTGAAGCGCGTCAGTGCCGGCATGAATGATGTCTCCCATGACGAGCTTGTGCATGTGCATCGCCGCTTTCTGCACAGGGAAGGATTGCGGGCGGCGAATGCACGCGTCGTCAACGCTATTCTGGCCATTCGCGATCCGGCGATCTGGGGCGCAAGCACGACATCCTGCGCCTCCGATTCGAAGAAGTTCGGTGCCTGGGATCAAAACCTGATGAGCGAATGGCATATCCGTTATGGTGGCCGCGGCGTGATGATCTATTGGCACGTCGAGGGCCGCTCATGCTGCATCCATTCGCAATTGAAGCGCTGCTCGTCGTCGGAAGTCTCGGCGATGATCGAAGGCGTTTTGCGCCATTGCACCGATGCGGAAATCCAGAGCCAATATGTCGACAGTCATGGACAGAGCGAAGTGGCCTTTGCGTTTTGTCGGCTGCTCGGCTTCGAATTGGCCCCGCGCTTGAAAGGGATCGCCCGCCAGAAGCTCTATCTGCCATCCGGCGATCTGCGCGATTGCTTGGGTCATCTGGCATCGATCCTGACGCGCGTCATCGACTGGACTTTGATCGAGCAGCAATATGACGAGATGATCAAATACACGGCGGCGCTGCGCTGCCGTACCGCTGATCCCGAGGCCATTCTGCGGCGATTCGCGCGCGCAAGCGTGCAACATCCCACCTACCGGGCGCTGAGTGAGCTCGGCAAAGCGGTGAAGACGATTTTCCTGTGCCGTTATCTCGCCGAGGAACCCTTCCGCCGCGAGATCAATGCCGGCCTCAATGTGGTGGAGAACTGGAACAGCGCCAACGGCTTCATCTTCTTCGGCAAGGGCGGCGAAATCGCCACCAACCAGATCGACGACCAAGAACTCTCGGTCCTGTCGCTGCATTTGCTGCAAAACAGCCTCGTCTATGTCAACACGCTCATGTTGCAGCGCGTGCTGACCGAGAAAACTTGGGCGGCGCGTATGGCGCCAGAAGATTGGCGCGGGCTGACGCCGCTGATTTATCCGCACGTGACGCCCTACGGCACCTTCACGCTCGACCTGGAGCAGAGAATCGACTTCGACCGGAGGGCGGCGGCATGATCGAGGCCACGGAATTCGATCATTCTGGCCGTCGCGCAAACGTTCGTTTGTGCGGCAGGAAAATGCCTTTCAGAAAAATCAACGCTCTGGCATGGGCGAAATGCTGTTGCCAAACAATATTCAATGGCAACAGGTTTGCGCTATGCTTTTAGGCTATGCCCGCGTCTCCAAGGCCGAAGATCAGGACACGGCCGCCCAGACGGATACGCTCAAGGCAGCAGGCTGCCAGCGCGTCTTTGAGGAGAGGGCCTCCGGCGGTCGGTGGGACCGACCACAACTGCACCTGCTGCTCGATCAACTCCGCGCCGACGATACATTGGTCGTATGGAAACTCGACCGCCTGTCGCGCTCACTCAAAGACTTGCTGCAGATTCTCGATCGTATCGACAAGACCGGCGCCCATTTCCGCTCGCTGACGGAAGCCATCGACACCTCCGGCCCGGCTGGCCGCATGATGATGCAAATGCTTGGCTCCTTTGCCGAATTCGAGCGGGCCATGGTCAAGGAGCGCACCAGGGCCGGGCTCCAGGCCGCCCGAGCTCGCGGCCGCGCCGGCGGGCGGCGCCCCAAGCTCACGCCGGAACAGAAAACCGAGGCGCTGGGCATGCTCGTTGCCGGACGGTCTGCCGCCGACGTCGCCCGCATTTTCCGCGTCCACCGCGCCACCATCGCCCGCCTCATCGCTCAAGCGCATTCGGCAAGCCGCGAACAATGAAAAATGTTCCGCTAACGTTCTCCGCTGTGACCGTTTTCGCAGCTATGATGGGAAAGGGCCTGGCTGGCGTGAGCAAGCGGGTCTATCCGCATCTGTTGCGGCACACCGTAGCGACCAAGCTCCTCTCACTGGGAATGGACTTGACCGACGTGCAGCGATTTCTCGGCCACGAAAATATCACCACGACCCGCCATTATGCCGAAACCACCGCCGCGAACTTGCGTCAAAAATTCGATCGGGTCACCGTTCCCGGCGTTCATGCGCTTATTTCCGGTATTCAGCAGCGCCAGGGCGACAAGGCCGCGTTGCTGGCGCTCGATTTGCTGGCCGGCTCATCCAGCCGGGGGAAATGATCATGCTTGTTGATGCATCAGTTCAAGGTGGTCGCCCTGCGTCAGACTGGCGTTGGTACTCACGCGGTCAAAAGGCACGCCTTGCCACGCCAGGAAGGCGTCGACGCGCTCTAAAATCTCCTTCATATCGGTGATCAATTCGGCATCCTTCAGAAGCTCGCGGCGCTCTTTCAGCACGACTTGATCAACAAAATTGGCAACTTTTGACATGTCGTCCATATGATTTTCGGAAAAGAAGGTATCCCGCCGCATCAAATGGTCTTCTACGCCACGGCATTGTTCCGACGGGCACAGCCCCTTCCCGCCGGTGCAGTGCGGGTAAACTCTTCCTGGTTTGGGATCGAGACGAGTTTCCAGCCGGACTTCATGTTGCCACGGAATAATTGAAATCGTATTCGTAATCAAATCGCCCGCCCGCCTTTAAGCCCAGCTCGCGGAGCGGGATGTCAGCGGATTTGCCGTCGAGAGACCCATATTCAGCACCATGCAGATGAAAAGTGAACAGATGAACGCCTTCCCATCCCATGACGATCTGAAAGATGCCGTGCAATTCGCGCAACGTCGTGGCCTCGGTCACCTCGACGCGCCGCCAGATCATCGGGCTAACGCCCTTAAGCCAAATCTTGAATTGCAGGATGCTGCCCGCATTTGAGGCGGCGAGTTTCGGTTTGGCCCGGCGTAGCAAAGGCGATCATCCCATGGCTGTTGTCCGGCCCATTTATAACCCGTGTCCCGCCACCCGTCAGCCAGTGCCCCATAAAACCTCATGCTCCCCTACTTGCGCCAACCCCGCGCGCAGTTTCGCCGCGGCCATGGCCGTCACCTATGTTGCCGTCACGGCAGATTTTTGCAACAGAGCCCGAAATAGTTCCCAAAACAACCGAACAGGCCGTCCATATTGAGGCAATTTTATTCATCTTGGCAGCCTCTAAGGAACCCATGATAATCGCCGAAATCCGGGCGTTGTGTTTTTGATCTTCGATCACCGGTTCCATCTAAAGAATTATTTTCCCAGCCCGGATCAGTCTTCACCTGGCTCGACCGATACCAAAAGAATGCAGCAACAAGCCCTGTGACAAGAGCGCCGCACGCGAATAGGATGCTGATGTCCTTCACAACACTCATTGCGTAAGCCTCCAAATCGTCCAGCACATTAGAGTCGGGGCGGGGGCGTGAAGAATTTCGTCCGTATAGCTGCAAGAAAGGCCTCTGCCTGCGCGACCGCCCATGTCGCATCCTCAAGGCTGACCGGATCGCCGGTGTAATCAGCGAGCAAGCGCAGCCGCTCGACCTGGTTGAGCGCGGCACCATATTCCGGCGCGATCAACTTGCCCTGCACAAGATGCCGGCCAAAGGCGGCGATCAAGCCCCGATGCGTCTTGACGCTGGCATCCGTCATTTCGGCATTGGCGGCCCGCAAGGCGGCCTGCGCGGCGTCGAACATGGCGTAATAGGCGCGATTGCAGGCTCCGTCCGTGTCGCCGATCGACAAAAGATGCTGAGCGCTGCCGAAAGCCCGCGTGGCCTTCACCATGTAACCGCCGGGGGTGACGGCTTTGCTCACAGACGCACACCCTCCCGTCGGATATTCTCGATCAAGGCCGGGTTGCTGAACGTTTCGGGATGCGCGATCTCGTCCTCCCACAAGGGCAGGGCCTCAACCAAAACCCCGGTTTCAAGCATCACGTCGAACGCGATCCCGGCCATGTCCAGCGCGGCGGCCGATCGTTTGCCTGGGAGGCGACCCTCGCCATACGAGCCATGTAGTACCACGGCAATGTCGGCATCGCTCTCCGGGCTATTGGTGCCACGCGCCCGGCTGCCAAAGACGATCACCCGGCTCACAGGGTACTTGCCCGCGATCCGCCGCAGGAAGGTGCGCGCCACGCGTTCCGTCTCGGAATCGAGCCGGACGGGCACCGGCGTCATTGCCTCATTGCCAGCAAGCCGCGAAATCGTGCTCTGCGAGACATTGAACCGGCGCGCGAGGTCGGCCTGCGTCGCCGTGCCGGCGGCAAGGGCCTGAACCGCGTCGGCGCGCTGGTGCCGGGTGAGGGCAGGGGGCCGGCCCATGTACTGGCCGCGCGCCTTGGCCCGCTCGCGGCCTTCGCCCGTGCGGGCGCGGATCAAGTCGCGCTCAAACTCGGCCAGGCCGCCAAGAACCGTCAGCATCAGGCGGCCATGCGATGTCGTCGTGTCGGCCCATGGATCGCCCAGCGAGCGGAATCCGGCCCCAGCCTTCGCGATGGTGTCGAGAATATTCAGAAGGTCGCGGGTGGACCGCGCCAGCCGGTCAAGCCGGGTGACAAGCAAGGTGTCGCCGGGATTGAGGTCCTTCAACACTCGCGCCAGCTGCTTGCGGTCGCTCTGCGCGCCGCTGGCGGTTTCCAGATAGGTCCGCGCCGCCCCCGCCGCCGTCAGGGCGACGCGCTGGGCGTCCAAGGTCTGCCCGTCCGTCGAGACGCGGCCATAGCCGTAAGTGGTCATGCAAAGAGTCTACCAAACCGCCACACTTATGCAAATATCTTTCGCATATTGCAAGCTCTTGAAAAGGCGAGGGCGGGCCGCTTATGCGAAAGTCTTGATTTATGAATGAGCGGCCGACCCGTGTCACATGCCGCTGTCCCCCTGGAGTATATCCTATTGGGATCACTCGGCGATTAATTACGTCAGCCAAAGCCGGCCTTCGGCGGTGATTAAGACAGTATCCATATGCGCTGTGGCTGATGGGTCAAAAATGTAGGGCACCTATGCTACTTTTGCATTTACGCAACAAAACCGTTGCGTAAATCGCGCAATTGAGACATTAAACATAGTTAACATCTGATCGAGGGTATTTTAATTAATGGGGTTAGGGCATGGGAATTTGGCTCAGGACTTTAATTTCTTTTGGGATCTTTGCTGGCCTCACAATAGAATCCGCGAATGCGCCTATTTTGGCGCAAACTGCACAAACATCTGATGTTCCGTTTGCCGCCGGCAATCTACAAATGCCTCTGGCGAGTCCAGCGCAAGCGGAACAATTCCTGAGTTCCCGGGTCGTTCCCCCCAGCGACGTTCCAGCTCAATTCCCTGTAGCTACTGCCTCAGGAAATACATCGTCAGGAACGCTGCAACAGATCGATGTCGGCCCTGTCTTGGGACATGATTTGCCGACAGATGCGACGTCGGGAGCCGGCTTCCCCCGCGCCGATTTTGCGGTCGCGAAGCCCGATGGTCAGCAAAACAAGAAAGCCGTGGTAGGCGGTGCAACAGCACGCCTGGGCGGGCCATCGACTGCAATTATCCACGAACAGCCGCCGCTCCTCGGCAAACCTTAGGCACGACATTAGGTCTTTGCCGCTCCGGCGCATGAGTTGCTTTTGCGCCATTGTTTTCCTTACCCCCTCATTTTCGGGTTTCGCTATGCGCCTTTTCAAAATTCTTTTGGCAGTTTTTGCTCTGAGCTCTGCAAGCATATGTTTGGCGCCCCAACAAGCCCATGCTCAGGCGGGCGTCACCCAGCTTTCTTGTACTCCGCCGGCCGCGGACCCGGAAATTGCATCATTGGCGCGAGCGCTGAATTACAACATCGCGCAGATTTATGAATATGTTTATTATGATATCGATTATTCGCCCACGTTCGGTTCCAAGAAAGGGGCTCTGGGGACTTTCCTCGATCGCCGCGGCAATAATATCGACCAAAATGTACTGTTCGTGACGCTGTTACGTCAATCATGCATCACAGCCAATTATCGTTACGGCACGATCGGGTTGCCATCCGCATCGCTCGCAAATCAGCTTGGAGTTGCCAACGACGCAGCGGTTCTGAGTGGTGTGCTGGGTAACGGTGGCATCCCGGCGTGCGTACAGGCAACGTCCGGCGGAGCCTGCATCACGAGCGGCACCCCAACCAACGTGAATGTCAATTTGGTCTGGACGGAAGCCACGGTTGGCGGAACGGTTTATGAACTCGATCCGTCTTTCAAATCCTACACATCGCCCCAAGCGATCGATATCGCAGCGGCAACCGGATATAGTCAATCTGATTTTCTGAATAGTGCGTTGAGCACTGCGGCTCCACGCAATGGTGTCTCGGCGGGCGTTCAATCTCTTGTGGGGCTCGATCAGAATACTCTCAATTCCAAACTCAACACTTACGCTCAGAATCTCGCCAATTACATTCAAACGAATTACCCATCTTATTCCGTCAAGCAATTGTTTGGCGGGCGCGACATTACAAATTCTTTCTATGGATCGACATTCCCGGCGGCTGGCACACTATACACAACTTTGCCGGCTAGTTTAGAAACCGTTTATTCGGTGACGGTCTCTAACGCATCGGATGGGTCCAATCCGACAATTTCGCTCACGCTCTACGGCGACCAGATTCAAGGACGGCGCCTTAGCCTGACATATAACAGCTCGAACCAACCGGTGTTGGCCCTCGAAGGAACGGTCTTGGCGACAGGCGCCGCAGCGACAGGCGCAAAACAAACCATTTCGATGACCGTTACCAATCCTTATGCGGCCGGCAGCTACTTTGGTTCCTATACGATCCGCCCGTCTGTTTGGGTCGGTGGCGGATACGCCGTCATGCTGCAAGCCGGAGAAATTGGACGAGATACCCTGACGCGACATCAGCGCGTGACCGCGAAGCTGCTTGAAGGCGGCACTTCTACCTATTCGTCTGAGCCGGTTACTGGCGAGGCTCTCGCTGCCATTGGTTCGAGCTATCTCGCTCAGGCCAGTCGAGCCAATTTGACGTTGGCCAACTACTTTGGCTTCACCTTCGTCGCGCATGAATGGATGGGCGTTGTCGGCAAGACCACATCAGTCTGGATCGATTTTCCCGGCCAGATCAACAGCTCGACGATCGTGGGGAGTAACACGGATCTCATTGGCGCGATGAGCGCTTCGACGATTTTTGACTCCATGCTCGAAGCGACAACCATCAACCAAATGCAGAATACCAGTGCGGCGTCAACCGTCCCTATGTTCGAAGCGGCGAACAGAGATGGTGGCATCCTGCTGGCGACCGCATCCAATTGGTCGAGCGCGAACGCCAGCTTGTTGAATTACAACTGCAACGAACAGTCCAATATTCAAGCTTTCTTGGCCGCCAATCCTGGAAGTCAGGTTGTTATGACAACAGCTGATGTGGGGGTGAACGGCTGGGGAGGCTGCGCTTATTATAAAATTTACAGCCAATCGCTCTCCAACGGCAGCATTTTCTATTATGACGGGGCCATCCTGGCCGGACAGCCAGGCACTTACAAAGGTTCCGCAGCTACAACCAATATTTCGGCACCGGCGTTCGGCCCACTGCCAAGCATGGCGTTCGGCAATAACGCGCCTTCGAGCAGTGCGACGGCGCCCGGATATGATCCGATCGGTGCGTCTGCGAGTGGCTTGCCGACCATGGCCCAAAGTCAGAATCAGCTTCCCCCGGTATTTTCGCCTGAACCGATCAATATGTTGACGGGCTCGTACTATTATGAGCATGAAGATATCGCGGTTGGATCAGGTAACTTTCCATTTAACCTAGCCCTCAAGCGTTCCTACGATTCTGATAATCGGGTGATTGAGACAGCTCTCGGCTACGGGTGGCGTCACAACTTCATGATGAGCGCTTCCATCGACAACAATAGTTTCGAGGCTTTTGGCGACCATAACCCCATGTCGGTCGTACCAACCATGGTCGCGCTTTATGTCATGAAGGATGTCTCGAAAGGCAATTCTGTCGTTCTCGGCAACCGCTACGTTGCGTCCCTGACCGCCAGCTGGCTGATGAAACAACTGATCAACAATGTCGTATCCGTTTCGCTCGACAGCGGCGTCAAGCAATTTGCACGTATTCCGACCGCCAGTGGACAAAGTATCTATGTTCCGCCGCCGGGAGATGGTTCGACACTGGTCGTGAACTCAAACAATTCCATCGTCCTTGCGGATAAGAACAGAGCCGTCATCAATTTTGATACAGACGGCAAGATCGCTTCTTGGGCTGATTCAAATCAAAATACGGTGAGCTTTACCTATAATGGTTCAGGCCCCGCAAAGACCCTGGCATCCGTCAGTAACGGTCTGGGGCGGACTCTATCCTTCACTTACAACAGCACCAATCTCCTCACCAGCGTAGGCGATGGAACCCGTACCGTATCCTATACTTACGATTCAACGGGGAACCTGCTGACCTATACTGATGCTAATACTCAGCAGACCAAGTTCGCCTATCAATCCGGCACGCCGGGCTTCCTGACGCAGATTTTCTATCCCAACAATCCCAACACCGCCTTCATGACCAATACCTACGACAGTTTCGGCCGGGTTACGACACAGGCCGATGCTTTCAGAAATGTCTGGTATTACATGTTCGCCAATGGCAAGCGCGCGCAGGAGGTTGATCCGCTTGGCGACACGCATACCTATTATTACGACCGCAACGGTAATCTGGTTCGCGACATCAACCAGAACGGCGATACCACAACCATAGCTTACGATGGTGTCGGCCGCCTATCGACAACCACCTATCCTGAGGGCGATTCCGTTGCTTTGACCTATGACGGCAAGAGCAACGTTTTGACCAAGACGACCAATCCGATTCCGGGCGGCACGGACGTTTATGGCAATGCCAATGTGCCCGCGGTCAATACCTTCACTTATGATCCGACCTTTAACCATGTCCTGACCGCCAAGGACGCCAATGGCAATGCCACAACCAATACCTATGACAGCGTCGGCAATCTGTTGACGGTCACGCAACCGGCTGTCGCCAAGGCCGGCGTCAGCGGTACAGCCAGCCCGGTCACCAAGTACACCTATGGGACTCATGGTTTGATCGCGACGGCGACCGATGCGGAAGGCCGTGTGACCGCCACCACCTATGATCCTACGACCTTCAATCTCACCAAGGTCGTGCAGGACAGCGGATCGGGCCATCTAAATCTGACAACCTCCTACGCCTATGATGCGACCGGCAACAACAATTCCGTGACAGATCCCAATGGCAATGTCGCGACAGTCACCTATGACAATATGCGCCGCGCCACGCAGTTGACAGCGCCGACCTCAACGGGCGCCATCACCAAAAATGCCTATGATGCCACCGGCAATCTGATTAGCGTTCAAAAAGCTACCGGTAACAGCTCAACGCCGTGGGAGACGACAACCACAGCGTACAACGCAGCCCAAAAGCCTACGGTCGTAACCGCGCCGGATGGCACGACCGCGACCACCGGCTACGATACTGCCGGCCGCGCCATCACTGTGACCTCGTCGAGCGGACGCCAGGTGCTCACCACCTACGATCCGGCTGGGCATGTCACCAAGATCACAGATCAGGTTTCCGGCTCGCTCGACCCCTCGATCTCAAGCAATCTCGGCGCCGTCGTTCGCGAGACCCGGACATACTATCCGGGCGACCTGCTTGCCACGCTCGCCGACGGCAAAGGCAATACGCTGACCTATTCCTATGATGGCTTCAAGCATGCCAAGGTGCTGATCTATCCTGACAGCACCTCGTCCGCGCCGGACCAGGAATTCTTCGGCCATGATGCCAATGGCAACACGACCTTGTTCCAGCGGAGGGGCGGCGCGCAAATATCCTATGGTTATGACGCGCTCAACCGCCTAACGAGCAAATCGCCGGCCAACGAGAATGCCTACCAATATTATTACGACTACACCGGTCTCACGTCGCAAATCTGCAACGGCCCGACCTCGTCGCCCTGTTCGAGTGGCATCGCCTATCAATACGACACGGCGGGTCGCAACACAGGAGAGTATTCGACGGCTTTCGGCTTTTGGACCCCGGCAACCGTTGATGCCAATGGCAATCGCACCACGATCTCCCTCGCGGGGATAAACTATACCCCGGCCTTCAGCTTTGATGCGCTCAATCGTCTAACCAGCGTCAACAACGGATCGGCCCGAGTCGTTAGCTTTGGGTACGATCCGCTTTCGCGCCGCATCAGCGCTAGCTATGGTTCGGCCAGTGCTCCCGTCGCATCCTCGGTGCTCGCCTACACGTCCGCCGATCAGATCGCGAGCTTAACCCACACATGGAGCGGCTCCTCGCTCACAGAGACTTACATTTACAACAACGATCACCAGCGTTCGGGCCTCTCGGTTTCGGACAACACCTACCTTTTGTCGGGCCAGGCCGCGGCCTCGGCGACTTACGCCAGCAATACCTTGAATCAGTATTCAAGCGTCACGAAGTCCGCGGCCACGGCCTACGCTTATGATGCGCGTGGCAATCTCACGTCCGACGGCACTTGGACTTATACGTACGACACCGAAAACCACCTAATCACGGCGGTAAGCAGCGGCGCCAGCGTGTCTTATGCCTATGATGCTCTCGGTCGCCGTCTGAATAAGGCCGTCACAGCAAGCGGAACCACGACCTATACGTACTACCTGTCACTCGGCAATCAGGAGATTGCCGAATATCAGGGCACCAGCACCGTCAACTTCACCCGAAGCTTCATCTATGGCGCGGGTCTCGATGAACCAATTGTCTCGATCGATGCGAGCGGCAACCTCACCTACCAGTTCGCAGACGCCTCAATCTCGGTCATCGCGCTCGCCAATGCCAATGGCCAGGTGACCGAGAAATATGCTTACGCCGCCTATGGCAACGCCAATGTGACTGCAACAACCCAAGGCGGCACCGCCGCCTACCGCTATGCCGGGCGGCGCTTCGATCCTGAAACTGGGCTCTATTACAACCGCGCCCGTATGTATTCGGCATCTCTCGGAAGGTTCCTCCAAACCGATCCAATCGGTACTGATGGCGGGATCAATATCTATGCCTACACCGGGGATGACCCCATTAACGCCGTAGATCCAATGGGGAAAGATTGTTCTACCTCAAACGGATTCATCAGTTGCTCATCTAGCAACTACAAATTCACGGTTCCGGTGGCAAAATCGCCGCTAGCATGGCCATTCAATGGCACTGACGCTGCCAACTTCACTTCGACGGATCCCGGCTATCACACTTACTCGACTCCAGCAAATGGCGGAAACGCAATAAATGGAAGTACCGCAAATGCGTATAATTACGTTGTCAATAATCCTGTACCAGGAACTCACAACCCTGCTACTCCTGCTGGCACAGCTAATGACGCAACGCCCTTTATTGGCAATAATTATGCCGTCATAAGTCCAGTAATGTCATACACAACAACAAATGAGCTCAACGGGCAGCCAATAATGGTCAATGTAACGCTTCCCGGCCATATCCTAAGTCCCGGAATTGTTGTAAGGGAGGTTGATACGGATGCAAATGGTGGGACAATAATTAACAATTGGGGCGAGGGCACAGGAGCTCTTCAGAATCCAAACAGCCCAACAGGATTTGCATCGGGAGCCATAAATGGGGTCTGGAATGGTCTGTATCCTCACAAATAAGCAGGATGACAATAAGATGCTCTATGGGCCGGCAGATCGACGTAGAGCTCGACGACGTCCTTGAGCTTGTCGACGAAGTGCGGATCATTGGAAAGCTTGAATTGCTGCCAGCGATGCGGATGCAGGCCGTGTGCCTTCCAAATATGCCTGACGGCGCTGGCGCTGATGCCGGTTGCGGCGGCGAACCTATTCGCGGTCCAGTGCATGGTCTCCCCCGGTGGATCTGGAAGCGTCAGGGCCAGCATGCGCTGCGTCACTTCTGGACCGAGCGGTGCAATGCGCGAGGGCCGTGTCTTGTCACGCAGCAGCCCTCGGTAGCGAAACGCTCCTGCCAACGCCACACATGTTTTTGCCAACTGTTACAATCTTTGATCAGCGCTGTCAGAAGGGTCCGATCATCTGGCGAAATGGCGAAGGAAATTCCTGTGCGCATGCACCAGATTCGCGTGCGCGCCGACGCAAGGGAATCACTGTTGGGACTCTTTTGTTACGCGAGAACCAATAGTGAACGATGAGTGGTGGTTATGAATATTCTTTTTTGTGCGAGGCTAATTTCAGCTTTCTTGATAGCGCCAATGTCTGTGAGCATTTTGCTCTTCATAATCGGGAGCGTTAGAGGATATGACACTAGTTTCTATCCTTTGCTAAAAATATATACAGAAATCGGGTACATATCGGAAATATTACTTGGAATACCATGTTATTTATTTTTCCGAAAAAGGAATATTAATAGATTTTCGGCATATGCGATCGCAGGAGCGGTGGTTGGGGCGATGGTAATATTCGCTATATTTTCGCCATGTGTGCTACCCACTAAAAGTTGTGGTGTGGTAGGCAGTGGTTTCTTTTCACTTTTGGCGCTATCCCTTCTGTTTGGAATGTTCTCTGCGACTGTATTCCGAATAATTCTTGGCAAACACGGAGTTCCGTCGTGAAGGATGCCAGCAAAATGAAGCGGCTGGGCTGCAAAATTATAGGAATAGATGTTGAACCCTGAACCGCTGCGGGTTTGCCGGAGGCTGATAATGATGTTGTCCAGAGCGACATTCATTCCACCGACACCCATGGCTACAACGAGGCGATCTTTGGCATCACCCACCCGCTGGGCTTCTCCTATGCTCCCCGCAAGTAGAGGGCATAGCGCTGATTTCCCGCTAAACAACGGCAAGATAGAACAAAAAGAAACCCCTTCACGCGACGCGTTGTTTGCGAGACAAGTTGAGAGATTTCCGGCCGGTCGCCTTTGCGGCGCGGTCCCACAGGAAGTCGCCAGAAAAGGCAATATGCTCCCACCCGACTGGCGAGGTATGAGCCAGGAGATTGTTTGGGACAACTTCACTCTGAGAGTGCAAGTGCTCAACAGCGTCGGCCATGTAGGTCGAATTCCAATAGACGATCGCCGCAATGACGAGGTTCAAGCCGGATGCCCGGTACTGCTGAGCCTCGTGGCCGCGGTCGATGACGCGCCCCTGCCGGAAGGTATAGATGGCTTGCGCGAGGGCGTGGAGTTGCTCGCCCTTGTTGAGACCGGCATGGCACCTGCGGCGCAGCGCCGGATTTTCCAGCCAGTCAAGCATGAACAGGGTCCGCTCGATCTTGCCTATCTCCTGGAGCGCTATGTCCAGCTTGTTCTGGCGGTCATAGGCAGCGAGTTTCCGCAACATCACCGATGGCGCGACATGCCCGGCCTTGAGTGAAGCGACCAGGCGCGTCACGTCATCCCAATGTTCGCGGATAATATCAGTGCGGATACGCTTTCCCAGCAGCGGTGCGATGCTTGGATAGCCCGCAGGAAGCTCGATCGGGATCAACCGCCGATCCGGGAAATCGCGTAGCCGCGGGCAGAAACGGAACCCCAGCAGGGCACAGAGCGCAAATACATGATCCGTCGCGCCGCCCGTATCGGTATAATGCTCCGTGATTGAGAGATTACTGCCGTGATGCAGCAGTCCGTCGAGCACATAGGGCGCCTCGTGCATGGCTGCTGAGAGAACCTTAATGTGGAAAGGACCATGCTGATTGGAGACGTGAGTGTAGAAGCTGAAACCCGGATCAACGCCATAGCGCGCGTTGATGTCACCGCCCGCGGTGCCACGTTTATTTCCACGAAAGAATTGTCCATCGGAACTTGACGTTGTTCCATCACCCCAGACCCGCGCGATTGGTAGACGGTGTTGAGCGTTGATGATAGTGGCGAGCGCTTCGCGGTAGGTGTCCTCACGGATATACGCGTCCTGCGTCCAGATGAGCTGGTCGCGTGTCACGCCGTGGCTGGCAGCCGCCATGCGCGAGAGCCCGAGATTGGTTGCATCGGCCAGAATGGCCGCCAGCAAAGCGCTCTCGTTCGCGCAAGCTTCGCCGGTGCGCAAATTGGTAAAAGCTGCCATGAAGCCGGTTTCGCGTGCCACGTCGTGCAGCAGTTCAGTGATGCGGATACGCGGCATCATTGCGTCAAGGCGATCGGCGAGCACTTCGGCTTCGGTCGGTACCACGGTCTTGATGGGCGATATTTGCAACCGATCTTCGACGAAGCGGACGCCTTCAAGTTCGTTTCGTTTGAGGTGCCGAGCAAATTTTTTCAGCCGCCAGTCAAGTTCCCGTCCGCGCTGTTCGAGCCATGAGTCAGCCTCGGTCGGCAATCCCAGCTCAGCCACGATTGGAGCAGCAGCCGGCTCCGGCAGGAGATAGCTGTCGAAGCGGCGGTAGGCGGACGACCGCTCAACCCAGACGTCCCCCGAACGCAGTTTGTTGCGCAGGTGGGCCAACATTGCCGTTTCGTAGAGCCGACGATTGATCTTGCCGCCCGGCTCGATCACCAGATTCCGCCATTCTTTCTTGAACGGCATAGGGGCGTCAGGCGGCACGTCGCGCCTGCCCGACCTGTTGAGTTCGCGAAGTTTTTGAATGCCGACGATCGTTCGCGTGCTTCCTCGGTTGGCCTTGAATTCGAGTGCTTCGATCAGCGCCGGCGTGAACTTCCGCAAGGTCGTATAGCGGTCTACCGCCACCATGAGCGGATCAACATCGGTAGTTTCAGCCAGTTCCGTTATCTCATGTCTGGCCTTGAGCAGATTGAGCCAGCCTACAGTTTCGTCGATCGCCTCGATCGGGTCAGAGCCGTTGTCGACGGCGCCTGAAAGAGCGTCGATCGTGCCGCGAAACAACCGCATCAGGCGAGCGACATCTTTCGTCATTGCTGCATAGCGGCTAGCCTGCTTGTTCTGCGCGCGACTGAACGCATTACCGATGAGCTTGTCCGCCATTTCGATGGCCGCATCGGTCAGTTTTTCTTCGAGATCGATCAGAAACGCTGCCAACGTCGCGCGCTGCCGCGACATCGTGTAGCGCTCGATCATATAAGCGGGAGATGCGCGCCCCTCGCGCACAAATTGCCGGTAACGATCAGGGTGTATGGCGGCACTTATTTTTGCCGGAATATCGATGCCCCGAACCACGCTCAGGCGTTCGAGAATGTCACGGACATGGTCGGGTTTTGCAGCGACCGGAATCGTCTTGAGCCAGGTGAGCGGCGTGGCACCCTTCGAATCGGCGGTCAGAAGTGCATCGATTGCGTGTAGTTGCTCTGGCCGTATGCTGGAAAGAAGTGCATGAGCTGCCTGCTTCCTAGCGCGCGCCCGGCCGGCAATGCCGGCGCGCTCGATTGTCGAGGTAGCAGGCAGGAGAATTTTCGCCTCGCGAAGCGCGCCAATGACGCCAACGGCAATCGGCATGCCCTTGTCCGTGCTCCAGGCGACCTTGGCCGCCGCGTCAATCATGAAGGGAATATCGCTCCGGCTTGCGATCCGAAGACTGAGCGCTGCGGCGAGTTCGCGGGCATGATCGGTCATTGTCTGATCTCGGATTGCATAATCAGCGAACGCAGTTGCCGGCATGTCGAGCTGCTCAGCGACGAAAGATACCAACTCTTCGGGAATTCCTGTGGGGCGTTGAAGAATCTGCGCCAACGTCATACCGGGGTGGCGAAGTAGCGCAAGCTGTACGGCGACACCGAGACGATTGCGGTCTTCTCGCCGAAGGCGGATCAACTCAAGGTCGCGAGGCTCGAAAGTGAATAGTCGGGTAAGGTCGTCGCGGTCGGTCGGAACCCCCAGCAACTGTTCCCGCTCGGAATCGTTCAATAGTTCGTGCTTACGCATAGCACTCCTTCGGTCGTCCATAAAAGGCTTCGGGAGTTCATGGACAAACAGTTGTATAGAGACATACTCTCTGGACGGAATCGAAGCTGTTCAATGCGTTCAGCGCCGGTTGTCCACAGAACGACCGTTTGGGAGACAGGAAGATGGGAGGCATTCTCGGCTATGCGCGCGTCTCGACCGGCGACCAGGATGTCGCGGGGCAGACGATGCGGCTGGAGCAAGCCGGCGCCATTAAGGTCTTCACCGACGTGAAATCGGGAAAGAGCATGGATCGACCGGGTTTAGCCGAGTTGCTCGCCTATGCCCGCACCGGTGACACTCTCGCAGTAGTCAGGCTCGACCGGCTCGGCCGGTCATTGGCGGAATTGCTGGAGACCGTGAAGATGCTGCGGGGGCGGAAGATAGACCTTCTCAGCCTGGAGGAGAAGATCGATACCTCTTCGGCTGCTGGCGAGCTTATTTTCCATGTCTTTGGCGCCATTGCGCATTTCGAACGTAGACTGATCTCGGAACGGACCAAAGACGGTGTTGCTGCTGCGCGCGCCAAGGGAAAGAGGCCGGGCCGACAGCCGCTCGACACAAAGAAAGTTGATGCTGCGATGAAGTTGATTGAGGCGAAAACATCTCCGGCGGAAGCGGCAAGACAACTCGGACTCGGTCGCTCCACCGTCTACCGTGAAATGCGCCGACTGGGGATCAGCCGAGCCGCCTAAGCACCAATTTCGATATTTCGATCCTTTTGCGGCGGCTATAATCTGCGCTAACGATTTGTTCCGTATTAATAAATGAGGGTCTAATGCGAATAGCTGCAATCGCTGATGTTCACGGAAACGCCATCGCTCTCGAAGCTGTTCTGGCCCACATACGAACCTCCTCACCTGACCTCATCGTGAATCTGGGCGATCTAGTCTCGGGACCCTTCGACCCCGCTCGCAGCGCTGACATGCAAATCGCCCTTGGATGTCCAACGATTGCGGGCAACCACGAGCGGCAATTGCTGGAAGGCGGCACAGGTCCTTCGGATGAATTCGCGAGAACTCGACTGGCCAGTGCGCATTTCGATTGGATTTCAGGCCTACCAAAGACACTCGAACTCGCAGATGGCCAAGTCTTTGCGTGTCATGGAAGTCCGGCCGGTGGCGATCTGGAATATCTTCTTGAGGATGTCAGCTCCGGTCGGCCGATGATTGATACGGTGGAGGCTATTTTTTCAAGAATCGCGGGAATTGGGAACGCAGGCGTAGTTCTCTGCGGGCATACGCATATTCCGCGTATCGTTGCTGCTGAGGGCGTTTTAATAGTGAACCCCGGCAGTGTCGGCATGCCGGGATATCGTGATGTGACGCCTGTTCCACATGTGATGGAAGCAGGAGCACCGCATGCGCGATATGCAATCGTCGAAAGGGGGTTTAACGGATGGTCGGCAGAGCTACGCGCCGTGCCATATCATTTCGAAGCCGCTGCGGTTCAAGCCCAACAAGCCGGCCGAGATGCTGTCGTATACTCCATTCGAACCGGGCGAATGCCTCCCGCATAACGAATTGCCTGCATCATTCGCGCCCAAAAGAGGGGCTCCGTATTCCGTCCATAATTGTTCTTGATCTGATCTCGCTTGGCGCTGTTTAGCGGGAAACCAACGCGACGCCCTCAGATAGAGCAGACTGTGGAGCACCGCCTATTCCCGCAATTGCGCTATTACCTGAAGTGCTCCCGCCTGATGCGAAGGT
>Ga0206807_1056_pt1 | contig 22445 bp, 13 predicted proteins | sample Alteio_BWOrgCont_57_FD_152915 | JGI IMG/M metagenome (GOLD analysis project Ga0206807, IMG submission 152915) | Enriched cells from forest soil in Barre Woods Harvard Forest LTER site, Petersham, Massachusetts, United States -... | ecosystem: Environmental > Terrestrial > Soil > Temperate forest >...
AGGATCTTTGAAGGATCTTTTTTGACGGCCTTGTCTACCAGGTTGTGCAGGATATTATCGTAACGGGGCTTCTCTTTATTCTGGAAAAACAACCCGAAATACCGGCGCTCAGCTGCCCCGAGGGTGAAAGCCTGACTCAAATTCGACGGGTCATGTTCAACGACCTCCGCCTTATCCGCCAGACGACGGTCAGGGTCAATGCCGTTGGGATGTTTCAAAAACGAGAACCAGTTGGAATTCTTATGATCGAAATTATTCGGATCAAAATGAGGACATCGCTGGGAAATATGCACAAAAGCAAATCCCGGATGATCAAAAGCTGTTTTCATGGTATTGGTCAAATGATCAGGTATCCAATCAGCCGTTGAAGCCACAAAGGAAGCCCCCAACCCTAATGCCACGGTAATGGGATTCAAAGGGTTCAAATACGAACCTTGCGGCTGGGTGTTGGTGGGATGATCGCGCCGTGTCGTCGGGGAAGTCTGATTCTTGGTCAACGCGTACATTTCATTGTCGTACATCAAAAAGACACATTTAAAATTCTTATTGATGCCATGGATCAAGTGATTGCCTCCAATACTCATCGCATCCCCATCGCCGGCATGAACAAATAAATTCAAATCTGGACGGGCCAGGGCCACGCCTAAAGCGATCGGTATGGGACGGCCATGGATCGAATGAACGCCATAGGTATTAAAATAATTCGGCGCGCGTCCTGAACAGCCGATGCCTGAAACATTCACCGTCTGGGAAGGCACTAACTGGCGGTCAACCATAAATCTTTTTAAACCCATGATAATACCAAAATCCCCGCAACCCGCGCACCAGCGAGGATTATCGGTGTTTAACTCTTTGATCGTGATCGGTACTGGACCTGGTTTAGATAATGTATCGGTCGTCATTTGAGGACCTCCTGAATTTTTTGCATAATAACCCTGGGACGCACCGGCCGGCCGGTTGCTTCGGCGATCAGCGGATGGATGTCCTTTAAGGTTTCTGATCTTAACAATAAAGCCAATGGTGAGGGTTTAAGCATATCGCCATAAGCCACTTCCACTGTCATGACTTTCTTGAATTTAGCAAAAATATCTTTAAGCATCAACGGTAAAGGATACACCACCCGAAAATGCATCCCCGAAGCTTTCACACCATTCTTTTCGCACAATGTAACAGCTTCTTCAATGGCACCACGGGTCGATCCCCAACCAACGATCAAGATGTCGTTAGTATCTTTACCAAACATCTCCGGTGTCGTCAGTGCGCGGCGGACATGGTGGATCTTCTCATTGCGCACCATGTGGGAACGCTGGTGATGATCGGAGAAATAATTGATCTTACCATTTTCATCTGTATTAAGACCGGTGATGCGGCGCATGCCGCCCTCGGTACCTGGTGCTGTTTGCTGGGTGCGGACCATTTGGATAGGATCAGTCAAACGTTTCATATGAAAACGCTCGAACACAAAATCCGGGATCTCATCCACATTTTTCATCTGTGCCAAAGGAAATTTGGCAACCACTTTATAGCTGTTGGCCGTCTGAAAGTCACTTAAGATAAAAACCGGCACGCGCAATTTTTCCGTTAGGTAACGGGCTAAATGCGGTGCATAGAAGCAGTCAATAACATTGGAAACACTGATGATGATCTTGGTGTAATCACCGTGAGAACCGCAAAGGGCTGCCAACAGGTCAGACTGCTCTGTCTTTGTCGGCATACCCGTCGATGGGCCGGAACGCTGAACATCGATCAGGATCAAAGGAATTTCCGCGACAGTGGCAAATCCGATAAATTCCTGTTTTAATGACAGACCCGGGCCTGAGGTCGCGGTCACCGCGGGCATGCCGGCATAATAAGAACCGATCGCGGTACCGATGGCCGCGATCTCATCTTCCGCCTGATGCACCACCCCGCCGTAAGCGGGGAAATTCTTGGCCAAGGTATGCATGATGGAAGAAGCTGGAGTGATGGGATAACCGGAATATAATTTGATCCCGGCATCGATCAGCCCCATGCTCATGGAAGTATTCCCATCGATAAGGATCTGCTCGCCTTCACGCTTATGGTTCTTGACTTCAATACGGAAAAATACTTTTTCTTTGGCCAATTGATAACCGTTATGATAAAGCTTGACGTTCTTGGCCATGATCTCTTCTTTGAGCTTCTTGCCGAAGGTCTTGACGATCTCTGTTTGGACCATTTCCTCATCCATGTTATAGATGTAGGAAAGCATCCCTAAATAATACAAATTCTGCCCCTTGCCACCTAATTCCTTGACGATGGTTTGAGATTCAGCATCCACTTGAAATGGGATAACGCTAAGACCTAATTTCGCACAGCGCTTGAGCACCATTTCATAGGAATCGGGATTAGCTTCCTGGTCCCCCATATCCAGCAGGATCTTGGCATTGGTATTAAATTCATTGTCATCCAGACGGCGATCCAGCACGATCTCGTGAGCAGCCAGGATCAGGTCTGTATCATTACCAATATTAGTGACGTCAAAATCCGCCAGACGGATGATAACACCTGAAAGGGCTGGACGGCTGCGGGCAGGCGGCGAAATTTCAGCAGGGATCATGGGCTCTACATAAACATACTGTCCCATAGCCACAAATGCTCCCAGCAGGATATCCCCTGCTTTCTGGGCGCCATAACCGGCATCCATGAGCAATTCAAATCTGGTAACTGGACGTTTTTCGAGTGACATACTTACCTCTTCTATCTATAGGAAATAATGAAGTTATAAAAAATACCGTATTTTAATTACTATATCACCGCGAAGGAGTTTGGCAAGAAAAAAGCATGCTAAATAAGCGACTTCCCTATTTAGCTGCTGGGCGCAATTCTTTTAAAGTTTTCAGCAAAGCTTTGGAACCATCAGAAACGCTATCTTGTTGCAGTGATTGTTCTTTTAAAAGATCCTTCAGATCAATTTCAGACTTTATACTAAACCCCGCGTCCTTGATCATTTGTAAAGTTCGTACATTGGAGCTGCCTTTGGCATTCAAATACCCCTGCAAAAATAATGAATTTGCCGGGTATAAAGCCATCACTTCCATTGAACGCAGATGCAGTTCACGGCCGGCAGCCACCCGGATCTCTGATGTCGGGTTTAAAAATCTGAACAAACACAGGATCCTTAAAATAAAATCCGGGGTCAAATTAGACTCTTGTGGTGATAGAACATTGCCTTCAATAGGCACCAGCAAATTGACCGGGATAGACTCAGCCTTTAATACCCTCAGTCGACGGGCCACATCAATGATATCCGCATGCTCTTCTCCCATGCCAACGATCATTCCGGAACAGACCTTAAGCCCGGCACTTTTGGCAGCAAGCAAGGTATTTAAACGATCAGCATAGGTATGAGTTGTGCAAATTTGAGGATAATGCGCTTCAGAAGTATTTAAATTATGATTCAAGCGATCAAGCCCAGCCTGTTTTAATTCAACAGCACCCTCGTTGGACACAAAGCCAGTAGATACGCAAATTTCTTTATCAGGGAATTCAGACTTGATCTGGGATAGAACACGTTTAAGGCGGTCAATGCGGGATTGAGAAGCCTGGCGTCCGGCAAAAACCATGCAATAACACGAGGCCCCTTTAGTATAGGCCGTGCGCGCCTCTGCAAGCATTTCCTCGTCAGACTTGATCCCGTACTCTTCAATATCTGCTTTAGAAGATTTAGCCTGGGCGCAATAATGGCAATCTTCCGGACAGTGCCCGTTTTGAGCATTGTTCAGGATATGCACACGCACTTCCTGCCCAAAATAGCTCTTGCGCACCTGATACGCCGCATCCAAAAGCGGCAAAATCTCAAGCGAGCTATCCGACAAGATCCTGCCGCAATCGGCATTATCCAACTCTTGCCCTTCAAGACTTTTACGGGCCAATTCTGTATAAAAGAAACGATCCATGAGAAGAAGAATATCACAGCTAAAAAGCTATTGTCAACAGTTCTATTCTGTTTGGTTGACAATAAAAGATCTACGTATTAGCACCCAAAAACGTTTTTAGATCTCCCAAAGACCTGACACTCGTAATCACCGGTACAAAACCCCTGGTATTTTGGTATTGCGCGAGCATGGCGGCATCAATATGAAATTTAATTCCGTCATTCCAGTGTAATTTATGATCCAATTTAGTCTGTAAATTCATACTTGCCGGAGTCAAATCAATACCACCTGTCTTAGAAGTTGCTTTTGAATCTGTTGATGACATCGCCCAGTTCCTTTCGAGCCATTCTTTTATTAATCGAACTTCTTTTTCTATCGATCGTTTTCTTGCATTCTTAATTCCAGCTTTCGAGTGATCAAGAACTAATTCGGGCAGCCTGCTAATGGCTTTTAAATAGCCCGCCCGGTATTTTGGGTTAACGACCAAGACCCCCGCTTCTTTAACAAATTCTTTTACACTCGCCTCTTTAGCATCCTGTGATTGCCGCAAATAAATGATAAAACTCACCGGCATATATTTCTTACTTCCTGTCAAGGGGATCACCATTTTTCCTCTATCAATTACTCCATTTGAAAGTTCCCCTAAAGCATCCAGCTCTCCATTTCTTCTCAAAAAGAGAGCAACGCCATCATCAGAAAGAGCTTGAAAATTACTTCTTGATAAATAATAAGAGAGGGTACTTTTTCCTGATTCAACGCCACCAACTACAATACCAACCTTGCCGGTTACCGGATCTTTGACCAAATTTCCCCACAAAGCAGCATATTCTTTTCTTTTCCATTTTGACAAAACCCTCACCGCTTGTGCATCTTGAGCTCTCCTGGCTTCTCTTAGAGCGAATTGAAATTCACTGGCTTTTTCCCTATACGCGGGCTCACCAACATCTGAAAACCCTGTATTTTTTCGGGTAAGGACAAGATGATATAAAGAAATTCCATAATTTGATAATATGGTAAACTCTCCTTCATCATCAAGATTTTTCATTGCTGCGTTGACCTTCTTCGCCCGAACCTCAGCCAATTGGGCTGAATCAGAACCGCCTAATTTCCTTAAAATATCTTCATTGGTCATTTCAGGTGTGACTTCGAACGAGAAACGGGCATGCCGAAAATTCTTTACTTTATCCATATTTCTCACCAGCCCTATTGTTGCCCGTACTTCAGCACCACCAATGTATGTGCCATCCAGATCCGCCCCCTCCATATCCAAACCCTCATCAAAATAGATGCTGTACATTTCTCCATCCCGCATGATCAACCCTCGCATATCACTGAATTGAAAGGCATTTGTCTTTTCCATTACTTGGGCACCAGAAAAATTAGTTCCATTAAGTATCGACCCCATACAACTATGGATCTGATAGATCAATCCTTCGAAATCATACCCTGCCAGGTCCATCCAATCTAAACTGATGTCCTTAGCCATCCAGTTCTTCACCTTTGCAGGTTTTTTATTTTTATCCCGAATAGCTGACAAGACCGGATTATCCGCAATCTTATCTTCAGATAAATTTGTGAAATCGATAATGCGAACATCATTAATATCCTGCTTATCATCCGTCTTGATCAGGATATTCCAGCCATGCAAATGACCATGTTCAAACCAATAATCCCGATCAAACCTCAGACCTTCATTCACAGCAGCAATGATCTTCCTTCGGCGCTCATCCGTCAACCAATCCGCACCTAAAGACGTCAGTTCCTGATACTTAAAATCCCTAAGATCTAACTCGTAAAATATGCCTGGCTCTTTGTCGACGATAAATAATGGCACAGTTGAGGCTCTTTTTGCTTTAGCTAATTTCTTGACTGCTTCCCATTCGCCGTCTCGCCTATACCCTACACCCTCTTCAACACGTTTCTGGATTATCTTCAATCCATTTCTATGTTCATAGACACGCATCAAATATTCTTCAGGGATACCCTCTGGACCGCCTTCCATTAAGGGCCTATAGTTTGACGAAACGAGATAACCTGTGTATCTAAAATTCTCTGATGTAACGCCCCCATGGACCAAATCGTGTTCCATCTCTGCAATCTGCTCTTTATTACCCTCAATGCCTTTGGAAAAATCAGCGGCTAACATCGCCAGGTCCCCAGCCAGTTGAGCACTGTCCCTTTCCTTCTTAATTTCTTTAGCCCAGCGCAGGATTAACCGACCGATATTATCGTCTGAATTACGATTTTGCTTATTGAACTCAGCAATAATTTTCCCCCAGCTTCGCACAGGAAGTGATTGCCCCTTATAAGAAGTTGCCCATAGATCCAAATATGAACTATCTAATGATGAAAAGTATGATCTAAATAAAATCTCTAATGCTTCTAACGGATTCGGCAACAAAATTTTTAATTGGTCCTCTGGCAAAGTTCTCATAATAGCTGTCAATGTATTAAACATAACCCTCATTCCTGCCATACTCAGATTATATTTATCTAACAATTCCATATCCTCGGTCTTCATAGCAAAGCCTTTTTCAATTAACTTACGGTAGGCCTTATAACTGACAAATTCTTCATTATCCGACTCTTCACCTGCTATGGTGATGTCCTGAGGATGAATGGAAATCTTATATAACTGCTTATTTTGTTTCCACGCTTCTGCTCTTCCCCTTGTCCTGAATATATGCATGATCAAGTCTTTCCCTGAAAAGGACGCACCAGCAGACAATGCCCCCGACTTCACCAGGATTCTTGAGATTTTTTGAGATATACGGCGCAAACCCGGGTCTGATTTTACTATCTGGAGCAATTTGACCAAACGTTGAGGAGAAGATAAAGATAAATTGAAAATTAAGACGGCCTGAGAAGGTTCAATAAGTGATTCGGAATACTCTTTTATATTCTTTAATCCTCCCTTGCCATCCGGCACCCTGGTAATGAACCTATATCCTAAAAAATTAACAAATTCCCCGTTATTTTCTGGAAATGCACTATTGGCAGACCAAGCACGTTCAGCCTCATGCTCATATGCAATTCCCTGCAAGGCAACTCTCCCGGTCAATTTTACCATTGTATAAACAGGAGGCTTTAATGGATCTGCAAATTGCCCTGAACCTTTTACATTCAACCACCTGCCATCAGCAAGCGGGTAAGAATCTTGACGGGCGTTCGCAACCTGATATAAGAATGTATCTTCACTATACCGGTCAGTTAAACCTATGACGATTTGTTTGGAAGGATCATTAAGCATACGATCAGCAAGCTGGGCATCTCCAACCAGAAAAGAACTATAATGCTGCATAAGATCAATCAAGCTCTCTGGACCAATCCTTTGATCAGCAAACCTGACTTTTTTGAGCGGCCCCATGCTTTTAGGCGGCAACACCTGAAGAAATACCGGTCTTAAAGTAGGATCATCTAACAAAGCTTCTTTTATTTTTCTATTATTCTTAAACAGCCTTAATAGATTTTTATAGCCAGATAATCCGTGACCAGCAACGTACTGCTTCCATTGCTTATCAAATTCTGCTAAAGGAAGATCTTCCGATAACAAAGTCTCTTGACTTACTTTCACACCCGGTGGCCTGGATGATTGGGCCGCATCTAAATGCATGACAACGTCAATAAGTCCTGAAGGTTTTTGATCAGACAATTGTGCTTTATTCGCCAATTCCATAACTGGCGAAACCCTACCGCTAAAACCACCGGAAAAATATTTCCTCGGCATCTCCGCTTGAGTAACGGGGTCAACGTCATCTTTGATGTAATTATAAGCGCCTTTTTTGAAGGCCTGGAGATAACGCTGGTATATAGACTCGATATTGTTTTTATTCGAAGAAGTAATTTGAATACCAGTAGTTTTATTTTTATCTGCGTACACCAGTGATAAGATACTGTCCTTAATCTTCTTTTTGTACCACGTTGCCAGAATCAATGAATTATACACTTGGCGCAGTTGGGCGAAATTACGGTCCAGGTTGACTTCCCTGGTGAGTTCGGGGATGACGATCTCGCGGACGATATTAGAGCCTAAAGCACTGACGTTATTCTGAGTCGAGGATTTAGCATGTTTTGCAAGCGACAAATAATCCTGTTCCAGCATTACCTTCAACTTGCTTTCTACCACATAGGCTGTGCCGGCTTTGGGATTTTCGTAGACGACTGCCTTATCCGGGATGATCCATACTTTGTTGAAAGTGTTTACTGGAATATTCGTTGTGCCAAATTTCTTCTCAGCCTCCGCATAAATACGCTGCCAGAATTTCTTACCTGTCGCCCCTTCAGGATAGATCAAGCTCGCGGTGATCTGTTTAAGCATATAATCCTCTGATAACAGATCACGGCCCATTTCAGTTTGACCAAAGGATTGTGGGATGATGCGGTCCTTTTCGTAGGGACTAAGGTTGACCCAGAGATCTTTTTCCGGAACAGTCAAACTGGCCAGAAAATATTTGATCAGTTTTGTAGCTTCGGTTTTCACTTGTTCTTGTTGAGATCCTTCGCTTTGCCCAGGTTGACGGCCGTATCCATCGCCTTGGTCTAGAATAAAGTCGAATTGAAAAGGATTATCTGGATGAACTTTGAGCCCCTTGAGGATCGAAGGATTGAATTCTGGACTCAAAGTAACCATAACCCCTGGCGTAGGCAAACGAAGTTCCTGGGCATAAACCAAGGGTACCTGACCAAAGGTATTGGCTAAAAATGACAATAAGACTATAATATCTAGAAATGGGGTATTTCTCATATCTAGATAAAGTGTGCCCTATAAATGACCTAAAAACAAGGGCAAACGGCCCTTTTCAGGAAAACGCTGTCCAAAATTTACTTTTGATTATAAAATTTGCATTTTGACCTAGATAGCGTATACTTAAGACATATGACAAAACCTATTCACACCTTTCATGTACCGGTTATGGGCACCGCTTTCTCCATAGACACCCCTGTCAAGGTGGCACGCTATGGGATCCACTCAGTTATTTCCCTGGTGGATGACACCCTGATTGAGCATATGCGCAAGTTTTATGCTGAAAAAGAGGGTGAAAAGTACACTCCCATCACCAAATATGACGAAGATTACCGCGCCAAGCGCATTACCGCTTATTTGGACCTGGTCAATCGCATTGTTCAGCGCCAGTTTGCTGAATTAAAAGCTTCTGCTTTTGAGCCCGGCACTGAGATCACTAAATATTTTGAAATGCTGCCCGAGAATTCTGTGCTTAAAGCTGCCTGGCGGCATATGCTGTCTCAGACAGATCCCAAATTAAAGGCTGACCTGCAAAAAAGCCTGCGTGAATCCATCAAGCCCGGCGACATCAACGTCAATATCATGACCAAACTTGACCGCAATAATTACGATCCCAAAGGCGCTCTCTTGCCTGCTGAATATTCCGATGCTCTCTCTGCCCTTCGTGGTTATGCTCAAAGCAATTTACAGTCAGCCATTGTATTCTCCGCCGGCATTAACCGCCGTTTATACAGCTACGTCGAGCAATTCAAGGATTTTTATGCTGATGCGACGGGCAATATCAAAAAACGCATCGTTTTAAAGGTCAGTGATTTCCGCTCTTCCATCGTGCAGGGGAAATTCTTTGCTAAAAAGGGTTTATGGATCTCTGAATACCGTATCGAATCCGGCCTTAACTGCGGTGGACATGCTTTTGCCACTGACGGGTTTTTAATGGGCCCTATCCTGGAAGAGTTTCGCGTCAAGCGCCAGGAATTGGTTGATGAGCTGTATAAAATTTACAATGAAGCCCTAAAACTTAAGAATAAAACATCTTTTACCAAGCCTCATGAAGTCAGGATCACCGCTCAAGGCGGCATCGGAACGTTTCTGGAAGACCGTTTCCTGCGTGAGCATTACGGACTTAACGCGACCGGCTGGGCCACGCCATTCCTGCTTTGTCCCGAAGTCACCAACGTTGATCCCATCACGCTTGAAAAATTATGTAAAGCTGGGGAAAAAGATCTTTATCTAAGCGGTGTTTCTCCGCTAGGCGTTCCTTTTAACAGTTTACGGGATTCCTTGAGCGATATTGAAAAAGACCAAAAGGTCATGCGCGGCCGTCCCGGCTCCGCCTGCCCCAAGGGACATCTGGTTTCCAATACTGAATTTACTGAAACACCCATCTGCACGGCTAGCCGTCAATATCAAAAGCTTAAAATTGACCAGCTCAACACAATGAATTTGAATGAAGTAGAATATAAAAAACGCTTCGAATCTGTCGTCGTCAAAGCCTGCATCTGCCATGATCTTGGCCAGCCGGCGCTGACCCAAAATGCCATTGAGTCCAGAGTTCCGGGCTTTACCGCTGTTTGCCCGGGGCCAAATCTTGCCTATTTCTCCAAGGTTGCCACTTTAAAAGAAATGACAGATCATATTTACGGACGCATCAGCCTGCTGAATGACACGCCGCGCCCGAATATGTTCATCAAGGAATTAGGCATGTACGTTGACTATCTCAGGAACGATATCAGCAAATCGCTTGAGTCAATGAACGAACAGAAGATCAAATATTTTACGGAATTTAAAAATAATCTTTTGGATGGAATCGCCTATTACCGCAAACTTTATCCTCAAATGGCGGAAGAAACACTGGAATACCACACTAAAGCACTTAACGACCTGGAAGCCTGCAATCAACGGCTCATGGCCGTGGTGGAAGAATTCTCTCCGGCCTTCTCATCTGCTATCTCAGCCTTAGTATAATTTCTAAATAAAAAAGGGGGCACATTATTGTGTCCCCTTTTTTATTACTCAATTAAAATAATTTAGCTGTATATCTCTCCGCCCTTTTCCTTGAATTCCTGGGACTTTTCCTGCATGCCCTTTTCAGCGAATTCACGGACATCTTGAGTGATCTTCATGGAACAGAAATTCGGGCCGCACATGGAACAAAAATGGGCAAGCTTGGCCCCATCGGCAGGCAGGGTCTCATCGTGAAAGCTCTCAGCAGTTTCAGGGTCGAGACTAAGGTGAAATTGATCTTTCCAGCGGAATTCAAAACGGGCCTTTGAAAGCGCATCATCCCATACTTTAACTCCAGGATGCCCCTTGGCCAAATCAGCCGCATGAGCTGCGATCTTATACGCAATGATCCCGTCTTTAACATCTTTTTTATTAGGTAACCCCAAATGTTCTTTGGGCGTAACGTAGCAAAGCATCGCGGTGCCAAACCAGCCGATCATAGCTGCCCCGATGGCTGAGGTAATATGATCATAGCCAGGCGCCACATCTGTGGTCAAAGGGCCAAGTGTATAGAACGGTGCTTCATGGCAGATGCTTAATTGCTTGTCCATATTCTCTTTGATCAAATGCATAGGCACATGCCCAGGTCCCTCAATCATCACCTGCACATCATGCTTCCAGGCGATCTTGGTCAATTCCCCTAACGTTTCCAGTTCACCAAATTGCGCTGCGTCATTGGCATCCGCAATACTGCCAGGGCGAAGACCATCGCCCAAGGAAAAACTGACATCATACGCTTTCATGATCTCGCAGATCTCTTCAAAATGCGTGTAGAGGAAATTTTCTTTATGATGGGATAAACACCATTTAGCCAAAATAGAACCACCGCGAGATACAATGCCCGTCATGCGCTTGGCTGTTAAAGGGATATACCGAAGCAAAACACCGGCATGGATCGTAAAATAATCCACCCCCTGCTCAGCTTGCTCAATCAAGGTATCACGATAAATTTCCCAGGTCAGATCCTCTGCCTTACCATTAACTTTTTCCAAAGCCTGATAAATAGGAACGGTGCCGATGGGTACCGGAGAATTTCGCAAGATCCATTCACGGGTCTCATGGATATTCTTTCCCGTTGATAGATCCATCACCGTATCCCCGCCCCAGCGGATAGACCAGGCCATTTTCTCAACTTCTTCAGCGATCGAGGACGATACAGCGGAATTACCGATATTAGCATTGATCTTGACTAAGAAATTACGGCCGATGATCATGGGCTCAATTTCAGGATGATTAATGTTTGACGGGATGATGGCGCGGCCGCGGGCCACCTCATCTCGCACAAATTCAGGTTTGCAATTCTCACGGATGGCAATAAATTCCATCTCAGGGGTGATGATACCGCGACGGGCATAATGCATCTGGGTGACATTGCCGCCAGCCTTAGCACGCAAAGGCTTGCGCACACCTGGAAAACGCACTGGCGCCAGGTCCAAATCACCATCACGCAATTTGCGATAATGCGAACTGGGACCGCTTAAATATTCAACATCACCACGTTCCAAGATCCATTTTAAACGAAGCGAGGGTAAACCCTGGGTGATATCAACACGTACGGACGGATCAGTATATGGGCCAGAAGTGTCATAAAGCCTGACCGGCTGATTGGGCGTTACCTTGCCGTTATAATCCTTGGTGTCAGAAAGATCAACCTGACGAAAAGGCACTTGAATGTCTGGACGTGATTGCCCTTCAATATAAATTTTCTTTGAACCGGATAAAGGCTCATAGGACAAGCTATTAGCATCAGGCATCTGTTCTTTTTTTAAAGCATTCAGGATCTGGGGAGTCATTAAGGGTCCTAACTAAAAGAGGTTCCGCATCCGCAGCTGGATTTGGCTTTGGGGTTTTTGTATTTAAAGCCTGATTCCTTCAAGGTATCAACATAATCGATCTCAATACCCTGGACAAACTCAACGCTTTCCTGGTTAACAATAATATTAAGCCCTTTTTGCTGGAAGGCAATATCATTCTCATAAGGCGTTTTCTGGAATTTCATCTCGTAGGAAAGCCCCGCGCACCCGCCGGTGACAACGCCAAAGCGCAAGGCATAGCCCTGTTTGCCCTCTTTGAGCATCATCGCCTGGACCTTGGCCGCGGCCGCGTCCGTTAACGTCACAATCGGTTGTTGAGTTTGTGTATTCATACAATTTGAATATAACACAATTAGATTTTTTAATCAACAGCTAGTGAGGGGTTGAACTTACCTGAGGCCGAACATTTGATAGATGTCGGCGATGCTGGTGATACCGGTCACGATGGGTTGGATACCTTTAAAATCACCTTGCTGAAACCGCGAGAGCATGGCTGGATTGAATTTAATATCGACACCGGAGCCATTCTTCTGGATGCTAAACTTCGAAGTGTCAAGATCGATACCGCCTTTCATCGCAGCACTAACATCCTCTTTTGGTACAGCAGCAAGGGCTGGCGCAGGTTGAGAAGTATGCATCACTGGCTGCCTCCTGGGGGTATTAATAAGCACTGACACGCCTAAATTGTTAAGTGCTCCGAGCCAAATCTCATTATCTCTATTAATAAAGTCCAATCTTAGTGCCTGCTTTTTGCCTGGTTTCTTATTTGTTATATTCAATTTTCTATCGACCCACAAACTTCCTTTTTGTCCTTCAGCTAAAGTAATTTCTGCTTCGATATCTGTCCTTCGAGAATGCCCAATCCTTACCTTCAAGCCAGCGGCGCCTGAAGCACTTGAACTCACAGCATATCCTTCAAAATACTCGGTTTCAGAACTCTCAAATTTAAAAGCACCTTCCCGTCCCAAATTTCTTTCTTTGTATGTTCCCTTATTTTCAACCCTTATCGCTGTTGGAGGGATTTCATGAGTCATTGCTGAGTCTTTAATTTCATATCTTATCGGCTGCTCTAAAGGTTTTATGATCAGTTTATCTGCTTCCATGACTATCTGAATACCTTTACGCACTTCTTGAGATCTGCTGATTCTTTCTAATGGTTCACCTTTTACAATCGACTCATTCCATAATTCATATTGACCAATTTTATTAAATCTTATCTCTAAAAGCCTCTTTTCTTCCAAATCTTCTATAATTATTCTTTCCCCTACACCTATACTTACTACACTCAAAGTCTCTAAAATAACTTTACCTTTTACAGCTGAAGGCAACGGTAAAGGTGCAGCCGAAGCTTCTGCTGGTATTTGCTGACGATCTTCAACTAAATAAGAGACGTTATCAGAAAAATCTTTCCCCTTAGTCAACTTAAAAATATCACCAGACCATTGCATGGTAAAAACTAGTTCATGATCACCCTTTGCCGTCATTACGTAAGGCCCATCAATGGCATTTTCTTTTAAGCCAATTCCGTTTACAGTCACCTTGCCATCTTTTTTCACAATCTTATATTGTCTTGGGTTAGCCTCACCATGTATTTTAATATTTAATGTAAACGTATCCCCGTTGACTAATGAAATGGGCGTTACATTGACTGTTAATGGCATGTATTGCGGTTGGGTTGTATCTTTCTCAGATAGACTGACTGACGCTGGTGCTGGCTCCGGTGCTGGCAGCATAAGTAATAAAGGTTGCGCAGCGATTGCAGGCATTAAGATATCAAATAGTTGGGTGGGCTCAGGAGAGGCTGGTGCTATAAGCGTTTCCAATTTTATAGGCAACAACTGACTTATGAGAAATTGGCTCCAAGGGTCTAAAAACATCCCCCACAAGGGACTATTCATTACTGATCTCGTCATCAACAAAAATTCAGGGTCTAACGGCCTTATCAAATTTTCAGTTATAGTTGGGGCAGCTGTTTCTTGGGGTAGAGAATCCACTGGCCATAAAGCTAATAATGAAATAGATAACTGGCCCGCTTCTGCTAAATACGCTCCAGTATCAACAGGTGGTTCTTCTGGCAATGGAATAACAACTTCCTCAGTTGGAACGACTGGTGCCGTTATTTCCGGCTCAGGTTCGATAAATGCAACCGGCTCATCTGATTCGACACCAGGCTTCCCACTTTCTTCTACAAATTCAGCGGCTAAAGGACTTTCTTCATCAGACAAAACTATTTCTTGAGTTAACGACTCAACCAATGCTGCTGTGGCAGCTGTAAGATCAGCGCCTTCATTCAAAACCGGCTCGTCCGGCACTAATGATTCTTCTGCAGCAGCTTCTTCTGGTGGCGGTGCTGTCTTTTTTTTGACCCTTGGTAATTTTTCTTCTTTCGTCAATCTTACAGCTCTAATTTGAACCTTCGTTTTAGCCTCCAATTCCACTCTTCCGAAAAGATCTATCTCTTTATCAGTATCATTTATAACTCGCGCCAACATATAACCATCATCATTCCAGATCTCTACCATGATCACTCTTGAAATATCTGGTTTTTCTGCCCAATACTTGCCATCTTCATCTATCCAGAATTTTCCACTTTCTTGACTATTAATATATTGCCAAGACCCTGCAATGCCATTTCTTGTACTACCATAAGTCTCCACCTTAATTAAAAATCTTTTTTCTAATGCAAAACCCTTAGGTTTTACTGAAGTAACGTAAAATCCACTTCCTATACCTGCTATTGGAAGATACCCTCCATTGTCCTTCGGGAAATCATTCTTTCCACAATTTATCATATCAGACACGCTGTTTGGTCCTAATCTTATCACCACCCCACGGTTGTGAGGCCTTATACCCTGTGCCATCGCCTGGTTTATTCGTTTGATAGCTCTTTGGGCCCCTTCTTCGGTGGTATCTATCTGGTATCTTCTCCCAGGAACCAAAACATTCCCTTCTAAGGCTTCTGTTGATCGATTATTCCTCATCCGCATGATCTTAGCACCAGGCGGCAGGCCCATCATATCAATGATCTGTGAAGGAAGAAGTCTTCCATCGAAATCCCTTGTTGTGTTAAACCAAATCGTCCCGCCAGAATGATAGAACTTTTCAAGTCCCGGCAAGGCCGGCTGGCCCGCATTAAAATGTGGTCGAACATAAAAATTTGCCGAAGAAAGATTTGCAAAACTACTTACTAAAACGAATGCTCCGACCCTCACCCAATCCCTGACACTCATCATTGCTTGTGTCGCAAGGGCTATATGAAGCTTCATGGCTGTTGAAATACCACCTGAGAAATATTTCCTGGGCAATACCTGCTTTGATGCCTGATCAATATCATCCTTAATATAATTAAACACGCCTTTCTTGTAAGCTTCCAAATATTGCTGATAGATCTTCTCTTTAATAGCCTTATCCTGAACATCCACTCCGCTGATCTTATTCTTATTGGAATAAACCTGATTTAACAGCGCGTTCTTTAAGGTTTCCTTATACCATTTGGCCAAGATGATCGAATGGAAGATCTGGCGCAGATTAGCGAAGTTTTTGCCTTCATTAACTTCTTTTTCAAGTGCTGGAAGGATGATTGAACGGATTAATTGGGACGCTAAACCATGTCCAATTTTTTCTTCATGTTTTTGTAATGACAAATAATCCTCTTCTAACATCACCTTCAAATGCGCATCAACTACCATGACGGTATTTTGGGATTCGTAAACACTTGCTTTATCTGCAACAATCCAGACTTTATTAAAGGTATTCACAGGAATCCGGGTTGTACCAAAACGCTGATAGCTTTCCTTATATATCCTATTCCAAAAATCTTTCCCCAATCCTTTTTCCGGAAAGATCAAAGAAGCAGTAATCTGCTTGAGCATATAATCCTGGGCCAGCATGTCACGGCCCATTTCTGTTTCACCTGTTGCTTGCGGCACGATGCGGTCTTTTTCATAGGGAGACAGATTGACCCAAACATCCTTATCAGGCAAGGTTAAAGCGGCATAAAAATATTTGATCAGCTTTTCTGATTCAGTCTTTAACTGAGGGTCGTTGGCGGTGAGATTGGAATTACCGGTGGCTACAATAAAATCAAGCTTTAAGGGGTTTTCAAGATTAATTCTCAAGCCCTTGATTAATACCGGCTCATAAGCAGAGCTTAAATTAACCATCTCCCCTGCTTCAGGCAGACCAAAGACTCCCTGGGCATAGGCCTTCTGCGGGGGAATAACAACATTCCCCATAAAGCTTATAACGATCCCAATACATATAAAACGCCGAAACATAACTTCTCCAATTTACATTTATGCCGTAAATAGAAGGTAACATCTCAATATTAAGGATGCGGTATAGTATGGTTAAGAGTGTGTTAAGGAAGGTTGGCTATTGCCCGAAGCTGTTTTTGCTGTTCTTCACTCATGGGGCCGATGATGGCAACGTTGAGTCTTTTAGGGTTTAAGATCTCTTTGGTTACCCGCTTAATATCCGATGGAGTGACGGCTTTGATCTTTTTGATGATATCGCTTAAACTCTTAACCTTATCATCACTGATCACACCTCCACCCATCCAAAGCATCTGGTCCATGGTGTCTTCTAAACCTAATAACGATTGCCCCATATAATATTCCTGGGCGCGTTTGAATTCATCGTCTTTAACACCACCCGATGCGGTCTTGGCTAAGACTTTAAGGATCAGATCCAGAGCACTGACGATCTTGCTGTTATCAACTCCGGCACGGACCATAAAAACGCCTGTATCATTCAGACTCTTGATGCCGCTGGATACCGAATAGGCAAGCCCGCGTTTTTCACGTACTTCATTAAATAAACGGCTGGACATATTCCCACCGAGGATAATGCTCAACAAAGCCAGCACGTAATAATCTTTGTGATTAGTCTCATACGCTAAATAGCCTAGGGCCAAATGCATCTGTTCCGTTTGTTTATGGTATAAATGGACTGCAGGTTTCTCTTGAGCGCGGCGGGCAGGGATATAGGAAGCTGTACACGAGCCGGTTAATCTTCCTAATTTTGCACTGACTAATTTAACCAACTCTTCATGCTTCATCGATCCACAGGCTGAGATCACCGTATTGGCAGGGACATAATGGGTATTCTTAAAATCCCGCAAATGACCAACAGACATCTCTCCGACCGATTTTGAGGTACCCGCCAGGCTTTGCCCCAACGGATGGTCCGGCCACAAAAGTTCTTCAAGAAGCTCTCCCACATAATATTGCGGCAGATCATGATACATCTTGATCTCTTCTAAAATGACCGCACGTTCTTTTTCCAAGTCTTTGGGAGTTATCTTTGGGAAAAAACTTATATCTGCGAGAATATCAAAGGTTTGTTTTAAATGGGACGCAGGCACCTTGGCATAGTAACAGGTCTCTTCTTCAGCAGTAAATGCATTGAGATTGCCGCCGACACCTTCGACCAATTGCTTGATCTCGTCACAAGAATATTGGGCAGAACCTTTAAAAGCGATATGTTCTAAAAAATGCGCAACACCCTTATTTTGGGTGTTTTCATACCGACCGCCAGCCGCCACCCAAACACCGATAGAGGCGCTTTCGCGGTCTTTGAATTCCTGGGAGACAATTCGAATCTTGTTAGGTAATTGGGTTATGCGGCGCATGAATGGAGTTTTATCTTAAAGCCTTTACTAAAGAACGAACATAATGGGAGACTTTACCGATAAGATCTTTCTGACCTTTATGTTCATGAATACTTTTAACAATAGCAGAACCGACGATAATACCGTCAGCCGCACGGCCGATATCCTTGACCTGCTGCGGCGTTGAAATGCCGAATCCCGCGCAAATGGGTTTTGACGTAAAGCGTTTAATATGGTTGATCTGCTTCACCACTGATTGCGCGACCGCTTTTTGAGTCCCTGTGATGCCTGTCAACGAAACATAATAAACAAAACCGCTTGAAGCTTTAGTGTTGGCTTTGATCCGGGCATCCTGGCTGGTGGGCGCTACAAAGAAAATGGTCGCGATATCATGATGTTTTGCCAATCGGCATAAATTTTGGGCTTCTTCCGGCGGCAGATCAGGAATGATCAATCCATCCACCCCAACCTCAACACAGGCTTTGATGAATTTCTCTTCACCAAAACGTAATATAGGGTTGTAGGAAGTCATCAAGGCGATCGGGATGGATGTTTTAAGACGGATACGCTTGACCGTCTCCAGGATCTTTTTGACCGTTGTCCCCTTATTCAATGCGCGCAAAAATGATGCCTGAATAGTTGGACCATCAGCCAATGGATCAGAAAAAGGAATACCTAATTCAATAATATCAACGCCGGCACCTTCAAGAGCTACAACCAGATCTTCAGTTGTCTTAAGATCAGGATCGCCAGCTGTAATAAAAGCGATGAAAGCTTTACGCTTTAGGACTTTAAGAGATTGAAATTTTTGATCGATTTTATTCATTAAATAAATTGAGAAATTTGGTTCATGTCTTTATCCCCGCGGCCGGAAAGACAGACGATCACGGTCGAATTTTTCTTGGCATGACGGGCTAATTTTTCTAAATAGGCAATGGCATGCGACGTCTCCAGGGCTGGGATAATCCCTTCCAGACGGGATAAAAGCTTAAGGGCCGCGATCGCTTCCTTGTCTGTGATGGTCACATACTGGGCACGTTTGCTGGCTTGATAATAAGCATGTTCAGGGCCAACGCCGGGATAATCCAAACCAGCAGCAATGGAATGGGCAATCTGAACCTGCCCGTCACTGTCTTGCAATAATTTACTTTTACTGCCATGCAAAACACCCACCGCACCCTTGGTCAAGGTCGCGGAATGCTCATGCGTATGCACCCCGTGGCCGGCCGCTTCGACGCCGATCATCTTAACGGATGCATCTTCATAGAACGCGTGGAACAAGCCCATGGCATTGCTTCCCCCGCCGACACAGGCTAAAAGATAATCAGGCAATTTCTTTTCCTTGGCATAGAACTGTCGGCGGGCTTCCTTGCCGATCACTGACTGAAAATCTCGCACCATGGCGGGATATGGATGAAAACCCGCCACTGAACCGATAATATAGAAAGTATCTTTAACGTTAGTCACCCAGTCGCGCACGGCTTCGTTCATGGCATCTTTAAGTGTCTTGGAACCGCTTTCAACAGGAATTACCTGAGCCCCCATCAACTTCATACGGATCACATTAAGCGATTGACGCTTCACGTCCTCAGCACCCATATAAACAACGCACTTAAGGCCGAACAATGCTGCGGCCGTGGCGGTGGCCACCCCATGCTGACCCGCACCAGTCTCAGCGATGATGCGGGTCTTGCCCATGCGGCGGGCAACCAAGATCTGTCCCAGGGTATTATTGATCTTATGCGCACCCGTATGCAGCAGGTCTTCGCGCTTTAAATAAACTTTAAGTGTTTTTAAATGCGCACTTAAGCGTTTGGCCAAATAGAGATTAGTAGGTCTTCCGGCGTATTCTTTAAGGTAGTATTCAAATTCCTTCTGAAAGGACTTATCTTTTTTAACAGCGCGGTACTGTTCTTCTAATTGACCAAGAACAGCCATTAAAGTTTCAGGTGCAAAACGGCCGCCAAACGAACCATAATATCCCCGTTTATCTGGAAAAGATTTTTTCATTACTTAAGAGAGCATCCTTTATCGTCATAACCAGTCATGGTCATCACTGAATTAATAAATCCTATGGTACCTGTGATCCGTAAGGGTAATTTGTTATCCGAGCTGTCAAACCAGATCTTATACCTTACAGGCTGGCTTTCCATAAAATAACTGTCGTAGGCTTTATCACCAATTTTAAATTCCTCGCGTTTGACCAACTTAATCTTCAAGTCCCTGGTCGGCAAGGACATATCAAGGACATCACCAATTTTAAATGACCCTTCTTTGCGATAACGATAGATGAACCCATAAATGTTGTCCACAGGCCCGACTTTATCGATCACCTGCTGCGTGACCTTATTCCCATCTGTCTTGGTGATCAGGATATGCCCTTTAGAAGAGACATAATCCTCGAACGTTTTTCCATGACCGAATACGCTTAAACTAAAATTACGCTCAACGAAAAGAGGTCTGTATGTCACAGGATCGACATAAATATCTTCCTGATCTGAAAAGTTGGCACCATTAGCCCTGAAGACAATCAACACTGTCTTATAATTCTTATAATCCGTGGGGCCAGCCAAGGTCAAATTTGCCTCACCATCAAATCCCATTTGGCGGATAGAAAAATAAATAGTTTCCGCCTGAGCTGATGCAGATAAGATGAAAGCCAAGAACAAAGTTACAAAGAATTTTTTATTGAACATCATAATCCTTTAAATATTCTTCCAAGACCCTGGAACCATCATAGAGAGTTTTAATCTTAGCATATTCATCATTGGCATGAATGACCCCATGAGCGCCCCATCCAGTTGAAAAGGCAGGAATGCCGTAATCCTGGAAAAAAGTGATCACGGTCGCCCCCTGAGAACCTTTTAAATTCGCCTTAAATCCCATCTTCTTGCATGTATCAACGTAGGTCTTGACGAAAGGATGCTTAGGATCAATCCCGTAAGGTTTCTGCGAATCATCGATGATCACTTTAAAATTCTTAGTCTCAAGGGCGATGATACTTTTGATCTCTTTTAAAATAGCATCAGCCTTCATGCCTGGCATGTAACGGATATCCAGGGCAAACTCACAAAAATCAGCAACCATATTAACCTTGTCCCCGCCGCGGATAGTACCGATATTCTTGGTCGGTGGAACAAGTAAAGGATGCTTCTTATACTTAAACTGATGTTTCTTAAGGCGCCCGATCACCCGAGCGGCGATTTCAATGGCATTGACACCCAGCCAATTATACGCGCCATGCGCTTTTTTCCCAAAGATCTGCACACGGCAATGAAAAAGCCCTTTTTGCGCAATGATCGCATCAAATTCTTCAGAATCCGTAATTAAGGCGACCTTGGGGCGCAATATTCCTTTTTTCAATAACGGAATGATACCCAGTTTACTGCCGGTTTCCTCATCAGCTGTCGCGGCAAAAACAATATCCCTTTGCAAACGCACCCCGTCTTCGACCAAACTATGCAAAACCTCCATGCCCACCGCGCAATTGCCCTTATCATCGCTGGCACCTCGCCCGTAAATGCGCCCCTGATGGATCTGAGCGCCCAACGGATCAAATTTCCAACCCTCGCCGAAAGGAACTGTATCATAATGCGGGGTGATCAATAGCGCTTCACGGGCGGCCTTGGCGCGAGGCCAGGTGCCTTTAAGCGTTGCGACCACATTCGGACGATTCTTGACGAATGAATAGATCTTGATATCCAGCCCGATGGCTTTAAGGTCGCGCACGACATAATCAGCCACTGCCACCTCATTCCCCGGTGGATTGGCGGAATTGATCTTTAATAATCTGGTAATGATTGTGATCAAACGTTCTTTATTGATCATCCAAGTATCCCCTTAGCTTTTTCTTCGCCTTCGATGCGCTTAAAATCATCATAATCTACAAATACGATCTGCGGGCGTTCATGACTCACCCTTAACATCTTGGGCATGTGGTCCTTAATGTTCTGAAAAGCGATGTATTTGATCTCTGTTTTACATTCAGGACATTGAAGACTATCTATTTTCAGGTCCAGGCATTTACAATTGGCACAAGAGCCTGACAATGCCCCATAGGTCATCAGATGAGTTTTAACCTCATCCAGATAGAATTTCTTATAGATACGGATAAATCTCTCCGACATGCCGGGCATTATAACATCATTGGTAAACTTGTAGAAGCATAAAAAACCGGCAGAATCATCTTTTTTGTCTTGATCTATAATGCCCCGGAAAAAATCCAGCGGGCCTTTGTACAACAGATGATTTCTGTCGGTTCTACTTCATATATACCACCTAAAAATACTTTTAGCAAGCCGAACGCCTGCCTATTTTTGAAAGGATCTTTTGAAAATTGCGTTCACTGGATACCAGATAGTATTCTTTCAGATGCC
>Ga0206807_1038_pt2 | contig 21521 bp, 18 predicted proteins | sample Alteio_BWOrgCont_57_FD_152915 | JGI IMG/M metagenome (GOLD analysis project Ga0206807, IMG submission 152915) | Enriched cells from forest soil in Barre Woods Harvard Forest LTER site, Petersham, Massachusetts, United States -... | ecosystem: Environmental > Terrestrial > Soil > Temperate forest >...
GGATTACAGCTCATCTGCCCGATGGTCTCCTTGGACAAGGTCACCATGGCCGTGCGAAGCCCCATGCGGGCCGGGGCCAAGGCTGCTTCTACACCGGCGTGTCCGGCACCTATAACGATACAATCAAAGGATTTCATAAGGCATTAAAATAGCGCGAATTGGCGGGATTGTCAATTAATTAGGTTTATTAGCTTCATCGTCAATCTTGTCTTTGGTCAGATATTCGCACCCTGATAAATTCTCGATCTTTACAACTCCCCCTCTTGTAAACATCCCTTCGCCAATAATGCGGAGCATCTGGCCTTCCGGGATAACACCGCTGCGCATTGCTGTTTCCAGACAATAAGAATCCGCGTTGCCGGAGACCAGTTTCGCCGTGACATTAATATCAAGAGTGGTCAATTTAGTCGGCCCCCAATAAAAAAGGCTCCTGTTATCAGCGATGACCTTGCCCTTGCCAATAAGCCATGCTTTCTTGGAATCGTAATGGGCAGCGGCCAAAGAATAGACATAAACTATTTGTGTCAAAAGATCGGGTGCCAAGGCTGTTCCGGAAGACTTGGGTCCCAGCACTGGGACACCGTCAATGCGGCTGATATCACTGGTAGAATAGACAGAGTATGACCCGCCAGTATCTACTTTCACATTATCATCTGTCCGTTCAACGATTGCGCCATCTACCCTATGGCCATTCTTTAAAATAATCTCCGAGGCCTGTGATGATGTCGACATAAGCAACAATGCGGCTAAGAAAATACCGGCACCTAAATTTACACCTATCATTACATCTCCTAAGCTTTCAAGAACCCGTCAAGGATCGTGGCCGCGACAGCTCCACCCGTTGCCGCAACTGCGGTGCCGTCCGAAAGGGCGGCCAAGGACATTGACTGAATGCCAAGCCTCCCCGGACCTTTGAAGCGGTTAAAGAATAATTGTCCCGGAGTGGCAAGAAAACCGGTTGAGAGATTCTGGCAAACAGTGTCCATGGTAACAGAGGTATCTTTGTAAACCCAGGCGCTTGGTTCTATATCGATCTGTTCACCTGGCCCCAGGATAACCTCAAACACATTGCCATAACCATGCAGCCACAAGATTCCTTCCTTATTAGGACAACTGAATGTATCTATAAAAAACCCTGTCCCACCCAGGAACATATTGGCAATGCCCTTGACGCGCTTGAATGTATAGTCAACACTGTCCGTCGCTGCCAGGAACTGATGCTCACGGACATCAATATTCTCATACTGTTTCAGATGGACCGCAAACACCTGCCCTGAACCGTCACGGCTAAAGGCGATCCGCCCCGCTCCCTGCGCCTGTGTCACGAATATATTGATCCCCGCGATCATGCGCTTAAACACACCGCTTAATGCTTTCACAGAAACATTCACACTGGGATCTTTCCAAAGCAGCACATGATGCTCAAAATAAACCGGAACCTGTCCCAGATCGATCTGCAGGACAGGAACCAATTCCCCTTTGATATGATAGGTCACGCCCGCATAGGTCTCCTCTTTGAGTGTCGAGACCAATTGGGCAGGAACAGCTCTCGGGGTTGTCACTGCCTGCAACGCTTTATTACAAAACCTGCAAACAACAGCCTCATCCTGTATCTGTTCGGCGCAATACGGGCATTTTTTCATCTAAAATCCTTTCGATTAAATAGAATCTCCCTTTACTGCTACATGTTCAAATATACCATCTATTTTTCTTATTGCCCATTAAAAAGGGGGCACATTAATGTATCTCATTTTGCCTATGCGGCATTGTAAGTGATGAAATAAAAAACAATAAAACTACGAAGAAGGCTGGGCGCAGGATTCGCGGATGATGAGATCAGGGGATAATATTTTGTGGACTAAGCCCGCTTGCTTGCCGGTCATGATGTCATAGATGACCTTGGTGGCCTCTTCTCCCATGAGGAACAAGGGCTGCTTGATGGTCGTCAAACTAACAGGGCCGAACAAACCTGCAGGATTATCGTCAAAGCCGATGATGGAAATATCATCCGGCACCTTGATGCCGTTTTCCATGGCCACTGAAATGATCTCCAGGGCCATCTCGTCGCTGGCAGCAAAAATGGCTGTCGGCGGATTTTCCAGAGAGAAAAAGCGGTCCGCGGCCTGACGTGCCGAGCGGCGGGAATAATCACCCTTATAAATATAATCCGGCGGGCAATCGATGCCGTGTTTCTTTAATGCTTTCTGATAGCCTTCAAAGCGGTCAATACCCGCCTGGGTCTGCATATTACCCGTGACCGTCGCGATACGCTTATGCCCCAAATTAATCAGATATTCCGCAGCCGTGTACCCGCCTTTGACGTTATCCACGGCTATATAACTGACTTCCAAATCTTTAACAATATGATTAATGACCAAACATGGCGTGCCTTCATGCACCGCGGTCTCGACCTGCGGCTGATTCTCGATGATGTCCGCGAAAATAAGGCCGGCGGCATAATTGGACCTGAGCGGATTACTTCCGTCGGTGATATGGAAGATCAGATCAAGCCTTAAAGTTTCGCACCCATGACCGATACCACGCATCAACTCAACGGCATAAAATGAATGGAAAATACCAGGATATCCCGGAATGACAAAGCCGATAGCCGTGTTCTGCTGGCCGCGGGCCAGACGCTGGGCGGTGGGGTTGGGCCTGAATTTAAGCTCACCAATCACCTTCTCAACACGCTGGACGATATCTTTATTGACGGTAGGAACTTTATTAAGGACACGCGAGACGGTGGTGATGGATACATTCGCCTTGCGTGCAACATCTGTTATGCTTGCTTTTTTTTCAACCACGTTGAGGTAAAACGAAGGGTTACTGGTTAGTTTGCATTAAAACTTTACAATATCACCCACCTTAAGCTCATCCGACTTGTCCCTGATATCTGCGGCACAGATATCCCGACGCACCTGAATGACCTGTAAAGTGGCTACCTGATCCAAATTGCGATAAACCTTCAACGTATTTCCGACGCTGACAGAACTATTTTCCTGCCCAAGATCAACGATGACGAAATTATTGGCACTGTTAATACTGATGATGGTCCCCTCAGTCTTGCCCATGGCCGGCATGGATGATGCCTGCACACGGCTGGGCGGATTAACGATGATCGGGGGTAATTCCACTCCGCTTGGAGAAGTGGGAGAAACTGGCTCAGGTGCATTCTCGGAAAGTTTCTTATCCAGGCTCTCTTTGATCTTCCAGATATCATCAATACGGCCCTGGATGACATTCTCGGTCTCGATGAGTTTCTTTTGCATCGCATCCTTCTCATCGGTCAGGCGTTCAATATTTGTCTCAAGATCAAGCTTGGTGGAAGACAGGTCCCTGATCTGCTCGCGTAACTCAATATTATCCGCCTTGACCTTATCCGCACGGTCATTGACCTCTTTTTGGTCGATGCGTGAACGGGCCAGGTCAACGGAAAGATTATCAGCTAAGTCCTGACCATATTTGATCTTTTGGATGATCTCATCTTTCTCATTGCTAAGCTGTCCAACCTCCAGCTGCAGGTCAGAATTCTGTTTCTTTAATTCGATCACCTGCAATGCAGCCTGATCCAGAATGGATTTTTCCTTCTCAAGCTCTATTTGCATGGCTGCTTTTTCCCTGAGCACGGAAGCCCAATATTCATCTCCGCCAGCAGCTGCCAATGGATTGACCGGTGCTGCCGTCATCACATTGACCGGAACCTTGATGACACGGTTCTTATAAACAATCTTGGTAGGACGTTCTTTAAATTTCTGCATCAGAGCGTCACGTTCCTGGGTGACGGTACCAACACGGCTCTTCCAGCTATCACGATCGGAAGAAGTTTGGGCGAGCTGGGACTGAAGATCTTCGGATTTTTGTTTCAGATCATCGAAAAGACTTTGGAGCTGGGCTTTATCTTGTTGGGATTGAGAAAGTTTGCTGTTAAGTTGATCGCCATCATCCTGCAATTTTTTAATTTGGGACGCAAGGTCAGTCAGCTTATTTTCATCTTCACTGATCTGATGACTTAACCCTAAGTTCTGCCCTTGTAGTGTCTGCTTCTGCATTAAAGTCAATACTGCGATACCTGAACTGACTATAACAAGACCTCCTAAGATCCAAACACTTACGCGCACAGCTATAGACATAATGTCTCCCAAAAGTACTGCTTTATATATTTGATATTATACAGAATATAACAAAGGGGGCGCATCAATACAAGAAAATTTAAAGAAATTTTATTTTTCTTTAAAAATTAATGAATTCTTATTCATAACGGATGTTGTCTAGATAAAATGTGCACGAGGCAGGATTATCCTCAACGTTGGCCACCCACGCAAAGCCTCCGCTGATATAGGTCAAATCTTTATCACGCAGGTCGATCTCATATTCTTTCCACTGCTTGGAAAGTATCACCGGCCCGATGGACGCTGTATCCGAGTCAGGGTAATCGCGCCCTTGACCGACACCGCCAATCCGAAACTCAGCAACACGTTCTCCGCCGTTCTCACCGCGGGCCCAAAAGATCAATTTCTTCGCACCCGTCAAATTGTAACCACCCTTCCTGTCGCCCCAATTATCAGCAGGGTTAAGCCAGTAAACTCCCGCCCAATGACGGCCCTTTAAAGAACAGGCAATATCATACTGGACCTTGATACAGCTCTTGCCTTCCTGGCAATTTTCCGTCCACGTATCATCCATCTTGATGCACTCGCCGGTGGGCATATACCCTGAAGGGGTAAAACGGTTCATTGAACCTTTGTCTTGATAAACGATGAATGGCTTAAAAGGTTTAGGCTGATCCTCGCCGGGAATATCACTTTCCTGGGCACGGGCAGTGAAAGAAATGAGGGTCAAACAAATAAAAAAACAACTACTGAGTTTCATAATATTCTTTCTAGGGTGTGGGAAAAATTATGCAGAAATAAAAGGGACCCCGCCAAAGGCGGGGCCCCCTCACGATTACACGTTATCCAATTCGCCTAACTTTTGTTGGGCAGCCTCGGAAGGTTTCCAGAACCAACCGCCGTTATCCCAGCATTGCGCATAGAAGAATTCATTGATAACTCTTTTATACGCGGTCACTGCATCATCTTTTTGACCGGCATTCTGATAGGCTTCACCTAAAATAAATAAGGCAGTACCCACATCATTCAATGCCCAATAACTCATGGTCTTTTCTTTGGATTCCCAAGGATATTCCTTCAATGAAGCTTGCATATCCTTAGCCTTGGCACCATACAATTCAACAGCCTTGTTGGTATAAGCTTCAACGGCCTTCAGATCGTTCGCCGCTAATGCTGCCCATGCTTTTTGCACCAGGGTGCTGGAAGTATAATCGCCAAAGTCCCAGTTAACACCAGCTGCGATCATCGCTAATTTTTCCTTAGCAGCAGCCGCAGGTTTCCAGAACCAGCCTTTGGTATCCCATGATTGACCAAAAGAATAATCGCTAATTACTGTATTATAAGCCTTTTTGGCGTCATCTTTCATATTCGCATTTTGGTAAGCCTGACCCAAAATGAAATACGCAGTCGACACATCGTTCAAGGCCCAATACTTGAAGATCGCATCATTAGGTCCAGATGCATAATCCTTCAAACTAGCTTGCATGTCCTTGGCTTTAGCAGCATATAATTCTGCAGCCTTATTAACATAAGCTTCAACAGCCTTAACATCCTTGGCTGCCAGAGCAGTCCATGCTTTTTGCACCAGGGTGCTTGAGGTGTAATCACCAAAGTCCCAGTTCAAACCAGCGGCCATCATATCCAGCTTTTCCTTGGCAGCGGCTGCAGGTTTCCAGAACCAGCCCTTGGTATCCCAGGCTTGACCATAGGTGAAATTGCTGATCAAGGTATTGTAGGCTTGTTTAGCCTCATCCTTCATGTTTGCAGCGCGATACGCCTCTCCTTGAATGAAATAGCTGACAGCCACATCATTCAGGGCCCAATACTTGAAGATCACATCATTGGAGCCGGTAGCGTAATCTTTCAAACTGGCTTGCATCTTGGCCGCTTGAGCGCCATAAAGCGAGATGCACTTATTAGTGTAAGCTAACACAGACTCAATATCATTTTGAGCCAATGCTGCCCACGCCTTGGTAGCCAATGTTGAAGAGCGATAGTCACCGAAATCGATCGGAGCCTTCACCCCTACCGCAGGAGCCGCCACAGGTGCCTGGGTAGCATCTGCTGCCTGGGGCACTGGCATCGGTTGAGATTCCGAAGCCATTTTAGCGGCGCTGACTGCGCCCTGGTCTTCCGCGACAGCATTCATCGCAGAACACCCGAAAGTTGCGATAATTAAAAAACCTAACCATTTTTTCATTTCTACTCCTCCTCGTTTTTATTAGAAAATTTGCGAAGTCCTTATAAGTATACAACATTTAACCCTGAAAAAGCAAATCGGGTTTTGGATGCAGGTCTACTGTCAGGAATTCCACAGCTGCTTATAAGTATAATACACTTTCCTGGGTTCGCGCAAGTACGGGCTTTGGGAGCCGTCTCCCTGGCCCAATATGCCAAACCACTCTTCAAAATAATATCCCGCAGGGAATGGACCGATCACATCTGCCTTGGTATCATGAACCGCAGGTGAATAATCCTTCCACCATTCATCCAGCCATTCAAAAGCCATTCCACCGACGGAGTTTCCAACGCCATCTGCGTAGCCTGCGCTATTATAAAGGATGTCGAGCCAGTTACCTTTATGATAATCAGACTGCGCCTGCTGGGCTTGGGCATAATCCATGCTCGCTCCCCCAAAAGCCGGAGCCCCGTATTCCGTAATGAAGGCCGGTTTGCCGGAAAATTCCGCAACATCATCCCAAAATGACCCAAACCCATAATCCCCGCGGTACACATTTGCCCCATAGGCATCCACATCCGGGTCATATTTTCCGAATTTCTCTAAAAATAAATTATCCCCATTACAGATGGCCACCGGATGGTTGGGATCGATCGATTTGATCATTTTGGCCACTTCATTGACAAATTTATAGTAGGCATCCGGGTTTTTATCCGCGTTGGAAGCTACCCCATAATTATTTTCATTTCCAAGCACCCACATCAGGATATACGGCTCATCCTTGAACTCCATGACCATTTCACGCACATAATCCATCATATTCTTCTGATGAACGGGATTTGAGTAATCCGTGCCTTGAGACCAGCTGGCTCCGGAACCAATCGCGTACTTGCCTAAAAAGTTGCTTAAAGCGACTTTAAATCCATATTCTTTGTACATTCTCTCCAAAAACGGCTTATCCGCCTTCATATAGGTCTGATAATAGATACGCAGGGTATTGACCCCCATATCTTTCATCAGTTGAAGGTCACCCACCACCGGCTCATCCGCATGCCGTTTATTGTCCCCGTGAATATCCATCCACGCTTCATCAGGCGCGCTGATCTTGCCATCGTGATTATCATCTTCCTGCATCCAGTCAACCATGGTGCCGTCATCCGGGCTTTGACCGACACGGGTGGGCATATAGCTCATTCCCTTGATAAGAAAAGGTTTATCGTCCACTAATAACTGCCAGTGTCCGCTGGAATACTTGACAAACCGCACCTGTCCCTGCCCTGAATAAAAAACAGGGTCACCCAACGGCATCATTTTAGGCTTGAATTTCAAATTCCTTTGGGCGATCTCCCAAACGTTTAATTTACGGATAACACCCGGTGAGGTTACGGTCACATATTTATTCGGATCATCAGAATTATAAATACGTATCTTGCCGCCCGTGTATTCCAAATTCAATTCAGGATGGATACGGATCAAATATTTGATCTTGGCCACCGCTGCCTGCGCCGGATACCAGGGGGTCTGCCAATACGTCCAGGCGATCGTCGACGGATAATTAACGATAAGAGAATAGTATGCTTTGATGGCTTCAGCATACATCCCTGCTTTTTCAAAAGTATCACCTATATAAAACAAGCGCACTCCCCACGACTCTGGCGCTGAGATCCATTTAAAAAAAGCAGCCTGCAGGTCTGTGGTGTTCACAAAATCCCATTGGCTGCCATGCAAACGCCCTGCCTTTAAAGCCACCCTATAGCCGTGGTCTTTGTAAACATCCGCTATATTAGGGTAAATACCTTCTCCCAAAGCTGCCGCCAAACCTGCCTGATCAGTGATCTCATAATGAAAATCCCTGGTACCGACATTAAGGAAATTGCCGTACTTGGTCCAATCAACAACTTCTTCTGTGCCTGGGATCGCAAGAACCGGGATGGTTTTAGGTGCTTTTTTAAGATGCGTCACGGCCAGAGGGTTCTTGCCCTGCATGATCGCGATAGAATCCTGAGACTTTTCCGCGATCGACCAATACCCGCCGCGACTGGGATCAAAAGACTGGGCCCAGGGATATTGGGCGATGATGCTTTTAAACTGTGCGGTGGCATCATCATTCTTGCCCTGATGCATCAAAGCTTCTGCCTTGATAAAAAGAGATGTGGCCACGTCGTTCATGACCTTATAATCACCGATATTGGCACGCGGCGGAAAATTGGTCAGTTGAGCGGACAGGGCTTTGGCTTTGTCCCCGTAGCCGCTCATGATCTCATCAACCAATTGGGAAAGGGTCTTGATGTCTGAATCTTTCGAAGCTTCCCAGGATAAACGCACGATTTCGGAAGAATCCCGCGTTTGCGCGTAAGCAGCCGGTAGCAGCAAAACGGCGACAAAAAAGATCCCAGCCTTCCATAGTCCTGACTGCTTCATCCTAACACCTCACCAGAAGATAGACCTTTAACGATATGCTTCTGCATAATTAAGTATACTATAATAATGGGTATCGCTGCCATTGTGAGACCTGCCATCAGGACCGGGTAGTCAGTACTATTGGCCCCCTGAAAAACCACCAATCCCCTTTGCAACGGCATCAGCTTACTGTCCTCAAAAAGCAGGGTCGCCAGGATGTATTCATTCCATACATTGAGCGAATTAAAAATAACAACGACCGCGATGGCCGGACGCGCGAAGGGCATGGCCATGTTCCACCAGATGCCAAGTTTTCCACACCCGTCGATGCGGGCGGCATCTTCGAGTTCATGAGGCATCTTATCAAAAAAAGTCTTGAACAATAGGATACTCATAGAAAGACCGACATTAATCATGCACAGGATATAGCCGAAACGGGTATTGACCAGATGCAGTTTGGTCATAAGCACGAACATGGCCACGAAGGAACCCGGCAGCGGGATCATCATGGCGGCCACGAACAGGTAAAAAATAATGTTCTTGCCCGGAAATTGCAACCGTGAAAAAGCATACGCCGCCAAAGAGGAAACAAAAACTATACCAGTCACCACACATACCGTATAAATAACGCTGTTTAGAAAATAGACGGCAAAATTACCCTTTGTCCACGCAATGGCAAAATTACCAAAATTCAACTGATGCGGGATCAGTCCCTGATCGACGAATACTGTTGCATTGGTCATGAAAGCGCAACGGATCATCCAGAAAATAGGGAAAATGCACGTTAAACCCACACTGATCAAAAACACATGGATCAATGTCGATTTAGTCATCCCCCAAAAGACGTATTTATTGGCTTTCATGCTTGTTTTACCTTATCAGATAATTTCTTCATGATAAAGGAAACGCAAACTAAGATCATCCCGAAAATGACCGCCTCGGCACAGGCGTAACCAAATCGGTTGGTGTTCTGCATGGCTGAAAAAATACGGGTCACCGGTACATCTGTATGATTGACCAGGCCTTCATTGACCATGGCAATGATCAAAACAAAAACCTGCATGGATCCCAAGATCGTCAGGATCACCACGACCAGGATCACCGGCAGCATCATGGGAATGGTCACGTTCATGAAGGCTTCCCAAGAACTTGCCCCGTCGACACGTGCAGCCTCATAAAGCTGTTTGTCAATAGTCTGCAACCCCGCCAAGAACATGATGAAGCCCCAGCCGAAACCTTTCCAGCTATGCACGATGGCAATGGTCGTCAACGCGGTCCTTGGATCTCCCAGCCAATTATGAACAAGTTGGGGCCAGCCTGAGGCGTACAAAAAATGGTTCAAGAGCCCGATGTACTGGCCATTTTGCATTTCAGGATTCAAAATCCAGTTCCAGATAAGACCGACCACCACTTCCGAAAGCACCGGCGGGATAAAAAACAGCACCCGGTAAAAACGCTTCATGCGTATTTCCCGGTCACAAGCAAGGGCCAGGGCAAAGGCCAAGGCGTTCTGAAAGGTCAAAGCGATAAGGGTGATATAGCCCGCATTCCAAATAGAATCTCGCCAAAGCTGATCGTTCATCAACTCCTTATAGTTCGAAAACCCGATAAAATGCATGGGACCTATTCCCCGCCAATCATAAAAAGAGAGATTAATCATCTTGTAAAAAGGATAAATATAGAAAATACAGAAAATAGCAAGTGCGGGAAGAACAAAAAGGAAATTTTGGAGATTGTCTTTAAAAATGGTCGCGGCTTTATTTTTTTGATCCATCTTAATGATTCCCTTTGGAAAGCTGCAGGTCCTTGGCCTTTTGCACATCCCGGGCCACTTCTTCTGGCGTCTTCTCACCGATAATAATATCCTGAATCCCCCTATCAAATACCTCACTGACAGAAGGGTCTTCATTCAACGGCCATATGTTAGGATGTGTTGATTGATCCATGCCCTTGGCGAATTCCCCCAAAATGGGCGAAATCACCGATGCTGCTTCTCTGTTGGATGGCAGATTATTAGTCTCCTTGACCAGCACAACTTGTTGTTCCTTAGCCGTCAGCCATTTTAAAAAAGCGATAGCCTTGATCTTATTAGGCGAGCTGGCATTGACTACAAAAGAAGAACCGGCACTCCCCCAAATCTTAAGAGGATAGGCCGAACTTATCGGCGGTGGCGGCATGACCCCGAAATCAAGATCCGGGTTCATCCCCTGATAGACATGCACACACCAGGAACCATTGAAAGCAAAAGCCGCGCGCTCCAGGGCAAAATCCTGCTCGGCGTATTTATTTCCCTTGGTCACAATCCCGTCAATAAGGACCCCTTCACTGCGCAGATCATCAAAGACTTTAAAAACTTTGATCCAGTCAGGGTCGGTATATTTAACCTTCCCTCGAAATGTGTCAAAAATCTTGTCTTCTCCCATGATGTTAAAAGCATAGTTGGAAGCAAAACAATCCAAGAGCCACAGCTCTCCCCATCCGGAAACAAAAGGCGTTATCCCCACGCGCCTAAGGATCTTGGCATCTCTGATAAATTCATCAAAAGACTGGGGTGGCGCATTGATACCAGCCTTACTCAAAAGTTTTTTATTATAAAGCATTTGTTCATTAGTCACATCAATGGGGACACCGTAGATGCCAGGCGTCACTCCATAAATATTGCCGGCATCAAAACGCCTGTCTGCCAGGGCTTTATCATATAAACTATCTTTCCACGCGCTGTTATCAGCCGACATGGCATCGGTCAGATCAGCGACTAAACCAGCCTTGATGAAATCTGCCACAATAGATTTTTTATCAAGAATGCCGTAAATATCCGGTAAAACATTGGCTTGGGCTGCGGCGATGACTTTTTGGGAATATGAATCTGATGGGGCGAATAGCTGGATGGAGACTTCGATGCCTGTTTCTTTTTGATATTCCTGAGCGAGGGCTTGCAGGGTATCGTTGCGGTCCGTCATCCAGTGCCACAGGATGATCTTATTGCTTGGTGCCGCAGGCTGGGAACATCCTGTAAGGACAAGCAATATCAGACAGGAACACAAACTTAAATACCTGAACATCCAATCTCCCCATTATTAAGACAAAATGATATAAATAGATGAAAAAGAAATTTAACACACAGAGAGTACTTGGTCAAATAAAAAAAGGTGACGGACACTTTATTTTAAAAGCGTCCATCACCTTTTTAAAGATTGTGTTAAGCTTTTCCCCGCCGTTCTTCCAGCTGCTTACGGATCTCGTAGGCTTTATCTTCAGTAACTTCAAAGGTCAATATAATAAAAATAGCTATTATAGAGGTCACGATAGGAATACCTATGTCACAAAGTCTCATATAAAGTAAAGTGTGAGCTGTTTGATGACCGCCTAAAGCAACATTAAAACCCGTCGCATTAAGTAAAATCCCGGAGATCAGCGATGCCGCTGCCTGTCCCAGCTTGATCATCCACCAATAAATAGCTCCAAAGGTCCCTTCCCTGCGTTTACCGGTATGTAATTCATCCAAATCGCATACATCAGCCAGCATGGAGCTGATGATGGTAAAGACAGATCCCAAACCAAAGGCGATAAAGGGAGCCGCGATCAGTAATAAATAAGGATGATGGGGATTGTACCCTACCCATTTCAACGCGTACCCGACGATCGAGATAGGAATGGTGATCAAGAAAGTATTACGTTTTCCGATCTTTGTTGAAATCCAGGTGATCACGGCGATGGCACAGAACATGCAAAAGGCACTAAACATCCCATACACGCCCAGCAAGATGCCGCCCTTGGCATAATCGCCGCCAAAGTCATAAAAAAAGATAACATAGGTTATAAAAGCGGACGCAAGCATGAAGCCGTTAAAAACCAGGAAGGTGACAGCGCAAAGCTTGATGAAAGGACGATTTTTTAACGCAATGGCAAAACCGCTGAAAAAATTCTTCAACACATGCTTTTTTTCAGGCTTTGGTAAATTGACAAAATGCTCTTTATTAAAAATGGCCGGAAGTATGCCGCCCAATGCAAGGAAGACGCCAATAATGATGGCAATAAGGCGTACCCCATGAACAAGATCTTTATTGGAATACATGAAGGTAAATAACCAGGGCGAGCAGAACCAGGCGATTTGAGAAACAGAATTCCCAACCCCCTGAAGACGCGTCCTTTCATGATAATCCGGGGTCATTTCAAAGCCAAGTGCTATCAGCGGAATTGAATAAAAGGCAAATGCGACGACAAATAAACACTGGATGATCAGAAAATACCAGAAATAATAAGATTCCGTATGCCCCTTGTACAGCTGGAACATTAAAGCGAAAAAGAATCCGGATGCTAATGCTCCAAAGAATAGATACGGCCTGCGGCGTCCCCAGCGGGTACGGGTATTGTCTGAAGTGTAACCGATCAAAGGGTCGGTAAAAGCATCCAGAAGGCGGGGAATTGTACCGACGAGACCGACCAGCACGGGGTTCATGCCCAGCCCAAGGTTCAACACCAAAACCATCGCGGAGATCGCAGCTGCCTGTGACTGATTAACGAGAGCTCCAATACTATAAACAATTTTTTGAAAAACGGGAATGCGGTCTTCGCGGGCTGTTACATGGTGGTTGGAACTTTCTATCACTTCTGCCATTCACTACCTCCGTATCAATTTAAAAACAAAATCAATGGTGGATCAAAATATGAATGAACATAAATTTCGGATTATAACAAGCAAATCTTGTTTGCACAATACTATTTATCCAAGGATTACTTTAATGAGCGCGTCCTTGGTCAAGGAAGCTCTGGGGATGGTGATCCTGCTGGAAGAAACTTGATCAAAGTTTGGAATTTTACTGTCCATCAGAACCTCTTTGATCGCGTATTTGCCTGAATCCAATTTCTTGGGATTGTGGTATTCGACGGTCAATCGGTGGCCGGCGAACTGGCAGGTCACGGAGGCGGTGTTTTTCTTGTTGAATTCTTCTTTGACTAATTGAGGGGCGATCATCAGATCGCCTTGATGGCCCCGCACACCAAAGACGTGGACGAGCTGGGTCAATACCAGCCAGCTGGCAGAACCGGTCAGATAATGATACATGCCGCGGCCTTCGGAATCAAAATATTCCGGAATGCCTGGATAGATCTTACTCTTTTCCCCATTGCTGGCCATGCGGTAAATGGATTGCAAAACACCATAACCCTCACGCGCAAAACCACGATGATATAGGGCTGCGGCGTACATCACGTTCATATGACTAAAGAAAGCACCGTTTTCCTTGGTGCCGTAGGCAAAACCAAAAGCGCGCCCCAAGTCCAGATAATGCTCAACTCCAAAATCCGTATTCAACCGGTAACCGCCGAGTTCTTTGTCCTTCAAAAATTTATCGACACTGCCAATGACCCCTCTCACTTCCTCATCCGAAGCCATACCGCTCATCACGGAAAACACCTGGCCTGTCAAGGTCATGCGCACTTTCTTGCCGATGAGGCCTTCCACCCGCAAGGCCTGATTATCATAATACCCATTGAACCATTCATAATTCTTGCCGCCTTCTTTGACCTGAACCTTCTCCTGACGGCGAAGATGCGCGAAGATCCAGTGCCCCTTGCTGCGCAGGTCTCGCGCCAGATCCTTGATCAACACCTCCACTGTCTCCCCGCTTAGAGCCGGTTGAACACTATGACAATATTTCCCGTACAAATGATTGCGTTTGGCCAGATGGTCATCGTAATTGATCTTATCACTTAAGGTGTCCAGTAATATCAGAAGCTCACGGGCGATCCGAATTTTATTGATCCCCTTGCGGGAAGCCATGCTATCGAGAAGGTCAGCAAGATTTAATAAATTTCCGCCATAGAAAGAGGTGAATGCGACAGACTCGCCACGTAAAGGCGCCATGTCCAGGCCATCATTCCAGTCAGCACTTTCCAGACGGATGATATTGTGCTCTCCGACATTGAAGAATTGAGTCAAATGCTGTACCAGCAAATGTTCAAGGATCGTCCCCTCGTACACATGCCCTTTTTTATCCAGTAATTTATTCCCGTACTGGCTGTTCCATCCAATGTCTTTATCGTGTGTGCGGGATAATTGAGGGTCTCTGAAATAGCTTTGCTTATGCAATAGAATGTCAAAATCCCCGCTTTGGTCGATATATAACAACAGGGTCAAGAATGGCCATGCCCCGTGGTCCATCCACACGCGGGTGATGGCATTACGGTCTGCCAAAAACTCGCCCGGCCTGGCACCGATGATGGTGGCGTTGCTGCCGTCGATGCGGATGCCCGCACAATTATTGATCAGGTCCTGACGCACCAAATGGGGTTCAATCAGGATCAGCGACAACAAATCCTGCCAGATATCACGCCATCCACGGCCGCCTTTGCCATAATCATGGTCAGGCAGGAATGAACAACCGAAAATGCGCCGCAAGACCGGCTGCAGCGTGACCCACCGCATCCAGGAATTAAAATTCCCATCTCCTGTACTGAAAGTGATGGACGAAATTTTATCCAACCAGTACTTTTTATTGGCTTCAAGGGCTTTATTGAATTTATCAACAGAATTAAACTGGTTGAATGTCTTTTTAGTTTTCATTTCCTCAGCTTCGATCCCCACCGCCATGATATAACTGCGGCTGGCACCTGGCTTAAGGGTGTCTTCGCAAAAGCGTATGGCCCCGATCACCTCTTTGCCGTTGATGGCTGGGGGCGAAAGCAATGAAGGTTTTTGGTTCTCAACAACAGCTTGGGGACAGTTCACCGAACCGCCATCGCCATAAAAACTATCCACCGTCGGAAAAGTTCCCGCAATGCCGCCTGTGCGCTCATCACATCCGTAGACATAATAAACCGAATGGTTTGTCTTATGGCCTTCTTCGTTAAAAGCCATGGTCGCTTCCATCAGGACACCCTCAGGTGACTGACGCGGGCGATTCAGTAATGCTGTCACATGCTCATGATCATGCTTGTTGGCCAGGGAGCGACCAAAAAGAGCGATGGATGCCGTGGGGGTAAATTTGACGGTTTTTTTAGAAATATTCCTGACGGTGACCTTCATCAATTCAACATTCTCACCGCTGACAGGAATAAAATTAACAGCCTCTATTTCCAATCCTGCCGCCTTGTGCGTGCGTCTGAGCCGATGCCACAAAGGCCCAATTTCAACGCAAGCTGGATCAGTACCAGGACCTTGGGATAAACTAAAAACACCCTTATCCTTGATAAAAACAAAAAAATCCCGCAATGCCTCACGCAGGTCTTCACGCGATGCCGGACGGGTCAGGTAATGAAACTTATCGATCTTGATATCACCGCTTAAAAAAGGAGTGATCGCGGATTTGAGACTTAGCGTGTCAACGCCGCATAAAGGCGCGTAAATTGTCCTTATGGCGGTCGCTTTATTTGAACTAAAACTAACTCCATCTGGTAGGTATGTATAAAATGAATCTGCGGGCATAAAACTGTTGGACTAGTGGATGATATTTACAAGGTGGTTGTTTCGGTGAGTTTAAAAAGTCGCTGCATTTTAAGGAAATGCACATCAGAGAACTGAATCCCGATATCCCACAGGGACAAATTCAATAATTTTACCCACTTGACTTCCCCGCTTAAAACCATTGGCTCTTTGCCATCCGGTAATTCAACTTCAAGCGCCAGATGATCATCTAAAAAAAACCGTTCTTTGGAAACGATCCGCATACCCTGCGCGGATGCATCACGTAAAAACACTTCTGAGCCGTAATCCTGACGTGAATCTTTGAATTTCACCGGAAAGCGGGCTGAAAAACGCTCAAATTCCCTGCGTTCGTTATTGACCTGTGTGGCTGGCATCATCAATCTCCCTATAACACAATGCCACTATTCCCAACGGCTTGATTCAATATATTTATCTAAACGGGTGGAAGATCCTGAAATGATCTCTGAAAATTTCATGCCAACACGGTACTGTTCCGTGACCCCAAGTTTCCGGACCCACTTCACAACTCCAATAACCACAACAGGTTCTGTGTTTGGCTTAAGAACGATCTCAACAGCAATTTTTTGATTGATAGGGATATTCTGGGAAGAAACTAAACAAATACCATGCTTGCTTATATCAAATGTCTTTGTCTGGTCAAATTCTGAACCTTCCTTGCCTTCCACAGGCACCAGGCAATGATACCTTGTTTCTGATCTTTGATTAACCGCAGCACTCATATTCGAAACCTTTTAATGAAATAGGGTTACAGTGTGAAAACGTTTTCTCTATTACTAGTTTAAAACATATTTGCTAAAAAGCAAATCAAAATGCGAAAATATTTTAATTCTTTAACATGCTGAAAACAAGAGACTTGTGCCAGAACGCAAACTCTTAACAAAAGAAATATAAATAATTAAGATCTGAAAGCCCCTTTTTTATATCAACCTTTTGGTCATTTTTATAGTTACCTGCCAGAAAACAGTAAAAATAAACCATTTTCATTGCGAGCGCTATGCTGCGATGCTATACTATCAAAAATATGGTACAAAATCCAGCGAATACCAAAAAAGCCAAGCAAATTTCCATCGAAGAATACACCAAGGTCAAAGAAAAATTGGCTAAATCCAAACTCAAGCTTACTTTTCCCTGGATCATTAAGATCTGTTTTATCGCTCCCCTGCTTTATTGCCTATTCCTTGTTATTTATTACCTGGCTCAATTACGTTTTATTGCGGAGCATTGACGATGAGTTGGACCGACGTCATCACCTTCATTCTAAGCATCCTGTTGATCATGCGCGGGTATTCACGCGGATTTATGAAATCCTTAATGAACCCGATCGCCATCATTGTGACTTCCATCATCAGCATCGCCTACTATCAATCCACCAATGACATTGTCACCAGCCTGGCAATTGGACTGATCGGACCTTTGGCACTTGGCATTGTTTTAAAATTCATCCTTAATCTCTGGCCCAAAACCTTCTATTCAGATGTAAGGACCAATTTATACAGCAGCCTGGCCGGATCGGTACTGACCTTCGCCTGGGGATGGATTTTCATTATTTTTACCCTGATCCTCCTGACCGTCTTGCCCCCCCTGGAAGATGCCTTGATCAACATCCACAATGATGTGGTGAAATCAATGTCCTATAATCTTGTCGCCAAACCTTTGGGAACTAATATTTTTGGTATTTTAAAAGAAGGGACGACCGCACCGGATAATGCCGGTAATGGTGAAAAATCATTCTTTAATGACCCGCGCTTCCAAAAAATCGCCCAAGACCCTGATGTCCAGCAAGCTGTCCAGGCGCATGACTATGTCCGGCTGTTGAGTAATCCCAAAGTCATCGCGCTGACCAATCAGGTCATGAGCGATCCTACTGCATTAAAAGAATTCATGGCCCTCTACAACAATCAAAAAGCAGATCAGGACCAATCGGCTCAAAAATAATATTGGTAATATTTCAGAATAGCCGTATTTGTTTATCGTGGATATTCCGGAATGATGCTGCAGATAAATGAACACGCTCTTGGGGAAACTGCGCGCGTTTATAGCCCATATCAAAAATATCTCTGATGTTTTCTGCAAATAATCCTTGGCCAGCCATCCGTGTCCCCCAGCCTGAATCATATAGCGCCCCGTTACGTAATGCGCGGATGCGGTTAAGTATTTTGTCTTTGCGCTCAGGGTAATATTCCGTGAGCCACCGTTCGAAGATATCCTTGACCGCATAAGGCAGGCGCAAAACGGTGTACCCTGCCCCTTGCGCGCCGGCCCGGGCGGCGGCTTTAAGAATAGTTGGCATCTCATGTTCGGTTAAACCAGGAACGATCGGTGCTACGTTGACCGACACGGGGATGCCTGCTTTGGCCAATTCTTCGATGGCCTTAAGGCGATTAGCTGGCGTTGAAGCGCGCGGTTCCATCGCTCGGGCTAATGATGGGTCCAGTGTCGCGATGGACACCATCACGCTAATGCCACGATATTCGGCCATTGTTCTAAAAATATCAATGTCGCGGGTGACTAATCTATTTTTGGTAATGATACCAACGGGATTTTTAAAATCGCGCAGCACCTGCAGGCATTGTCGGGTGATCTGGAATTTGCGTTCAAAAGGCTGATAACAATCCGTCACCCCGCTCATAACGATGACCTGCGGCTTCCATTTAGGCGAGGCTAATTCTTTAATTAACAACGAAGCCGCTTCGGTCTTGACAAATATGATCGCTTCAAAATCCTTACCTGATGAAAGTCCGAAATATTCATGTGTCGGTCTGGCATAGCAATACACGCACCCATGTTCACAGCCGCGATAGGGGTTCAGGCTTGTTTCATAAGGGATATCAGGACTATCGTTATAGCTGATAATGGACCGCGAAGTGTCTTTATAAAACTCCGTCTTAGGCGACGGATACTCTTCATCCGATATCTCTTCATCCCGCTCGAAAGAAATCTTCTCAAACCGATTCACCGGATTGATCAGGGCGCCGCGCTTGTATAGAATTTTGTCGACCATTTTCAATCCTTTAGCAGGCATTGTATCCATTATTGCGGCATTGTAAGAGATGAATATGTTCTTTGAGCGACACTTGTCGATTTTAGCAAAAAGAACATATTCATCTCTTACAATGCCTGCTACTAAAAGCAATCATTTGCCTATACAAAAGTCAGAAAAAATACGATTCAATAGGTCTTCGTCGATATTACGTCCGGTGATGGCGTCTAGTTGGTTGACGGCGGATTTGAGTTCTTCGGAGATGAATTCCAGGGATACATTATCCTTCATCAGGCGCAGGGCGCCTTGCAGATTCCTTTGGGCTTCTTCCAGGGCTTTAACATGACGGATATTGCTAATGCGTATCCCATGGGCATCGAAATTATTGTCCTTGCGGATCATGTCAACGATCTTTGTTTCAAATTCATGGATAGACTTGATATCCAGCGCTGAAACTTTTACCAGATGATCCTGGCCAAATAATGTTTCGGGGATCGACAGGTCTAACTGTGCTTTTAGATCAATTTTATTGACCACCACCAATACCCGCACGACTTTTACTTGTTCCATTAGCAATTTATCCTGCTCTTCCAACGGACGGCTGTGGTCTAAAACTAAAAGCACCAGATCCGCACTTTTAATATAAAGATGTGAGCGCGCGATGGCCTCTTCTTCGATCAGGTCTCTCGGTTCTAGAATACCGGCGGTATCGACCAGCGATATTGGAATGCCTTTCATTTGCGCGGACTCTTCCAGGACATCGCGGGTGGTTCCGGCGATGGGGGTGACAATGGCGCGCTGTTCTTTGAGCAGGGCATTAAGCAAAGATGATTTGCCTACGTTGGGTTTGCCGCAAAGAACGATGCGAATACCTTCTTTGAGGATGCGGCCGCTGTGAGACGAACTTAAAAGCCTATTTACTTCTTTCTCTTGGATATTAATCCGCTCGGTTATCTGCGCGCGGCCCTGAGCGTCTATACCGTCCTCGGGAAAATTGATCAGAGCCTCGAGCATCGTATAAAGCTTTATCAACTCTTCTCTCATTGCCTGAAGCTGGGATGATAGTTCACCCTTTAATTGATGCTGACTCTGACGTAAAAAGGTTTCTGTTTTGGCTTGGATCACATCGATTACGGCTTCAGCCTGTGCTAAGTCCATACGGCCATGCAGAAAGGCCCGTTTGGTGAATTCCCCAGGCATCGCCAGGCGTGCCCCCGCAGCCAATACCGCATGAAGTACGGCGTGCAGGACCGTCATCCCACCGTGACAATTGATCTCAACAACATCTTCAGAAGTATAACTTTTAGGCCCCCTCATCAAGGTGACCAGCACTTCATCAATATGATCCCCATTTTTAGAATCAAAAACCCAACCGTGATGCACGGTATGGCTTTTGCTATCTACTAATGCTTTGCCTCCTTGCAGACGCAAAACAGCGTCAGCAACCGCAATGGCTTCATTGCCGCTGATGCGGATAATGCCGATCCCCCCTTGCCCTGCCGGGGTTGCGATCGCGGCGATCGTATCTTCTAGGCCTTTATACTGGTACATATCTCCCTTGCCTCTGCGACTATAAAAATAGAACCTGTCACCAAGATCATATCCTGAGCTTGTACGATCTGTAAAGCCTTCTCTATGGCTTGATTTAAATCGTTAATGATCTCAAAAGTTCCATCACCAAAATACTGCCTTCCCTCTTCTTCACTAAATGAATGAGCTCTTGGGTGGTGTGCTTGGGTCAGAATGACATGCGACGCATATTTTTTCAAATGACGGCAAATGGCCGGCACATCTTTATCCTGTGAAATCCCCAATACTAAAACCACCCGTCGATGAGAATACTCTTCTCTCAAGATTTCTGACAATGCAAAGGCTGAAGCTTCGTTATGCGCACAGTCTACGATGATATCAGGCTGCTGATGCACCAATTCAAACCGGCCAGGCCAGCGGGCATGCTGCAATCCTGCCATGATCGCTTCATGGCTGATCTTTAAAAAAATGCCCTTCAATAGCTCTGCTGTTTCAATGGCTGTAGCAGCATTAATGATCTGGTGTTTTCCCTTAAGGCTGACTTTAAAATCCTTAAATTTATCCGGCGAGACCAGGAGCGGCTTCACTCCAAATTCCCGGCAACGGTCAAGCAGCACTTCCATCGCCTCCGGCTCTTGGGGTGCGATCACGGCTTTCTGGTGAGAATCCTTGATAATGGCTGCTTTCTCCGTCGCTATTCTTATCAATGTATCGCCCAAAATACCGGTATGGTCCAAGCTCACCGCTGTTATGACAGCGATCAGAGAATCTACGGCATTGGTCGCATCCAGGCGCCCTCCCAAACCAGTCTCCAGGATGACCACATCCACCCGCTCTCTGGCAAAAAAGCACAAAGCAGCGACGGTAAGTATCTCA
>Ga0206807_1054_pt1 | contig 21142 bp, 18 predicted proteins | sample Alteio_BWOrgCont_57_FD_152915 | JGI IMG/M metagenome (GOLD analysis project Ga0206807, IMG submission 152915) | Enriched cells from forest soil in Barre Woods Harvard Forest LTER site, Petersham, Massachusetts, United States -... | ecosystem: Environmental > Terrestrial > Soil > Temperate forest >...
GGCAAAGCTCATATTCCAGTACAAGCCCAGAAGTTGGATGATGCTATACAGGGATCTAAAAATGATGTCGGGGTTATTACAAATGGTTCAGAGCTTTGGGGAAATGACACACCATTTGACATCTCAGCCTCGGAAGGTGCAGTGGTCATTCATGAGTATATTCCTGAAGATTTTTTTAATCTCACCAAGGATGGCACGCTTGCTTCCCCTTATCAACCGCGGTTCATCCCGCAATTTAAAAGCCAGGTTGCGCAATAAATCTGCCACACGTGGATCGCTTTGTTCTTTAGAAATACTATATAATTCCCTGGCTTTTTCTAAAGAAACTTTTCTTTCAATAGCTAAAAAGACTCCCCAGGCCTGACCTAAATTATAATTCTCTTTTATTTTCGTTTTCTCATTGAAACGGACCTTCACGCCGAAAGGCACATATTTAGCAAGGTAAGTATCGTTAATCATTTTACTGACGATGTTTGTATAATCACTATCAGATGGCCCTCTGATCTGATTGCCATAAAAATTTAATCTATTCCCTAGCCTCTCGTTTAAAATTAAATATAATTGCACTTTCCCTTGCTCGTCAGATGTAGGCCACGCAACAGCTTCCCCTGCGAATTGAACAGCCAGATCTACGGCTTTTGAGATCAACTGCCGCATAATGACAAGGTTACTCTCCCCTTCTTTTACTTTTATACCCTCAATAACAATCTGATCTTGACCTAAATTTCCCGTTGATTTATATTCAAAATTACCCTCATGTGTCACCATCAATCCAACAAGCTCATTGCCCTTATATACCCCGAAGGCACGGATCAGCGATAAAGAACGTATCTTTTCCCAATTAATTGCTGCTCCAGGCCAGGCAGAAGTCTCATGGATAGCAGCAGCAACAGCCTTGATCTGTTTAATCACTGCTATTTGGGCAGGGTTTTTATGCATGTTTAATTGCTCGGCTGAAAAACCATGAACAATAATTTGGTTCTCTGTATCAATGATCCTTCCTACAGGCTTTCCATCATGAAAGACGATAAAATTGCTCAATGAAATCTGAATTTCATCCCCACTTTTGAACTTCCCATCCTTTTTAGGCAACATATTATAGATCCTGTAAGTTCCATTCCTGTCAGTCGCTTTTAATAATATTTCTGTCCATTCATCATTTCCTTGTTCAAAACCCTGAAAAAACAAATGACCAATAATATCCTTGTCCAATGCTTTACCCATGTAATCCCCATCCCTAATAGAATGCCATTCCACTGACTCTAAAGATCTAGAATGACGAACTACAGCGATTGCCTGAGGCCAAGATTGTCCTAATACAAGCGCCTGACGCAAATATAACTGGACTGCTTGAAAAGTCACATTAGAGGTCTCACTTGCAAGCCCATCACTCATTTTTCTTTCAAAGACTGTAAATAAATATTTCATTAAAATATCTGCCAGGCCAGCGTTTCGCAGGTCACCGAATCGGGCTGTGTTTTGAAAAGGTTGTAAAATACTGATACGATTACCATCTCTTGTATTCACTTGGATCATTCCGTTTTGCTCATTATTTTCTTCACTTCCTTGTTGATAATAAAGTGACAAACGGTAAAAAGGACCATGGAGTGATTCAACCGCAAAAATCTTTATTATAGCGCCATTCTTTTCCACTATGCCAAGTTCAAATTTCCTACTTCCTTCAGATGGCAAAATCGTCTCATCAGGGTCAGCTAATAAAATACTACTACCATATTGGGTAGTGACCTTAAAATGACCATCATCATCTGCACCCGCCAGCATCGCCTGTTCCATTGAGTTGAATATTTGCGCGTTATTTATATTTAAATCGATCTTTCCCACCATTACCGGTGTTGCAATATAAAAAGCACGGATCAAAGCTTGTAAAGGATTTTGACCATTCACAGGTCCCAGATCAAAACTCCGTTCTACCAATTTTAAAGATCCATTTCGGCTCGGAATATCGTATTGTGTTGCCTTTGTATCCCATTCCCCAATCCCTCTTAAGCCCAATGGTTGAACATAATCTATTATTGATCCAGGATACAAGCTTTCCGGTATAAGTAATCGAGCCCTATGATCCTGTAAATATTGATCTGTCATAAAATAAGCCATCTGTCTGGCTATCAAAGAAATATCCAAATCTAACCTCTGTTCATAACCATTACCATCCATTCCTGTGTATGCGCGATAAGCTTCTTTAAACATCACCCCCAGTGATTTCCTCAAAAAAGTGGATCCTTGCTGGGATTCTTGTTGGTAACTCAATTCTTTCCTGCGCAGTAAATAAGTTGATGGCATCAAGGACAGAGCCAACATCGTATCTCCCAGTAATGCGGATGTTAAATAGGGGAATACTCTGGATTCATCTTCATTAACCATACTCAAAAGCCTATCAATACGGTCATCAGCTAAACGCCTGATCTTCGCATCTGTGACCATATCCCCAATGTAATAAATTTCAGGGAAGTCAGTCGGCCCAGATAAACAGATATTGGGAAAACGGGTAGCACCTGTTACATCATTTAAACGCCCCGCACCATGCCTGGCCTGCTGCAACCTGATTTGTTCGTGATTCTGCATATCTATCATCCAATCATAACGTCGTCCTTGAGCATTCTCCTGATTATGGAACAACTCAATGATTTCCAAATCAAATAACCCATGCGCCGCCAGAACCATCCGATCATGAACATTGATCATCAGACCTTTCAAAAACTCTTCATGACTTAAATCGGGATCATTTTCATAGGTCTTATAATCGTTATGCCCATTTGCCTCTAAATCAGTCTCATAAGCCATAAAAACATAATTCTTTTCTTCGTCAAGATACAATTCGATATCCTTATCTTGCTCCCGAATGATCCCAGGGCTGAAAGGCACTTGACCGGCTGGAATTTTCCCTAACTTGATCCTTCCTCTAGGGTAATTGCCTTGAAGCCCCCACTCCTGCTTTTTCAAATTGAAGAAATTCATCAGATCATGCTCATAACTTAGGTTATCAGGATTCTCCCCCTTCTTAAGAAATTTCAAAAAAACCCTCTTACCTGTTATCGGGGAATTATACACAAGCGTTCGCCCATACCGTTCATCCGGGCGCATCACATCAATAGCAATATTATTTACAGTAATATTGTGCCCATTAAAAATCTCTACAGTTTGTGGACTATTCTTTTTAGGAAGACCTTGAGGCCTTTCGGGCATCTTGTATTGATTAGATGCAAAAATAATAGGCATCAAATCTTTAAAATTTGTAACAGCATTGCCTCCCTCGGTAAGATTGATCTCTGAAACCTTCAACCCCTTTAAAAAATCTTTATTTACAATTTGATCCAAAAATAAATTCATAACCGCAGGATCCCTTAATTCTAACTTTGACACCAATTGTTCTACATTCAATTTATTAAGACCTTCTGGGGGTAATATCCCAAATAAATATTCTAAATTTTCTTTCCAGCTCATGGGTAAATTGACCCCCCGTGCAAGATAATAACTTTTAGCCAATAAAATCTTTGTCGAAAGATCCCACCCCAAAGAATCAAACCTCTCAAACAAAACATTCAGGTCTTTAGATAAAAACAGATCTTCAGCGTTTAATAGCCCTCCTTGAGCCAAAGCAGCTAATCCTTGTGCAGCCATAAGGCAAGTTGTATTATCCGGATCCCTAAGATCTTTAAACAAAAGCCTTAGATCCATTTTCCTATGTACATCTTCCACAGCGATCAAATCCCCTTGTCTGAGCATTTTTAACACTTGCGCCGTTGCCAGACGAGTATAGCTGTCACGGTCTATAAGACCTTTTAATAAACGGGTTAAATCCATCTTTTCACGTACATCTTCTGCAACTATTAACTTCATTTTCCCCAACGCTACCAATCTTTGTGCCGCCATAAGGCAAACGGTTCTATCAGGATCTGTAAGTTCATCAAGTAAATGGGGCAATTCGGCCTTCCCACGAACATCCGTTGAGGCAAATAATTGCTCTTTTACTGGAGCTGCCAATGATCGCATTATTTTAAGATGACTTATTAAATCTATCTTTCCACGCAGATCTTCTAAAGTAATTACCCCACCTTTCATCAATGCCGCTAAAACTTGTGCTGCCCTATTACGAACAGTCTGATCAGGTCCTGTAAGATCTTCTATCAATCTGTTTATACCAATAAACAACTCCGCACTTGATTGAAATTTTTGTGTCACTTCAATGGGCACATTCATCGCCTGATTTACAGATTGAGCCAATACTATTCTTCCTATACCCTTTCGACCATATTTAGACATCTGAGGGTCTAACATCAAATCTATCACTTGAGCATGATCGGGTTTCTTGAGCTCTTTCGGGTCAGCCTTATAACTACTCATTGCTGAACTCATGGCAGCGTTCGTAAATAATGCCCCGCCAGAAAAATATTTCCTAGGGATCATTTCTCGCGTGAAAGGATCAATGTCTTCTTTAATATAATTATAAACACCTTTTTTAAAAGCCTGAAGATAGCGTCGGTAAATAGTTTCAACGTCATCAGGGCCGTTTACCCCGGCTATTTTATTTTTATTCTCATAGACCCGTTCTAAGATACTGTCCTTGATCTTCTTTTTGTACCAGGTCGCAAGGATCAAACTGTTATAAACTTGACGAAGCTGGGCGAAATTCTTGCCTGTGTTGACTTCCTTGGTCAGCTCAGGAATAACGATCTCACGGACGATCTTTGAGCCAAGAGCATTGACGTTACTAAGATCCTTCGTTTTGCTCAGGATGACAGAACTGTGCTTTTGCAGTGATAAATAATCTTGCTCGAGCATGACCTTGAGTTTGCTTTCCACCACGTACGCTGTCCCTGCCTGGACGTTTTCATAGACCACGGCTTTAGAGGGGACTATCCAGACTTTATTGAAAGTATTAATAGGAATATTGGTGGTCCCGTATTTTTGGTCCGCTTCTTCATAAATACGCTTCCAGAACTTTTTACCAATCTGATCTTCAGGATAAATAAGAGATGCAGTAATCTGCTTGAGCATATAATCTTCTGCCAGCAGGTCACGGCCCATTTCCGTCAGGCCAAAACTTTTGGGAATGATACGGTCTTTTTCATAGGGCGAAAGGTTCACCCATAAGTCTTTTTCAGGGATGGTTAAGGTAGCCAGGAAATATTTGATCAGGCGTGTGGATTCGTTTTTAAGCGCTTCTTGATTTGATATTGAATCACCCTGATCCAAAATGAATTCAAGCCTCAGAGGGTCTTCGGGGTGAACCTTGATACCCTTTAGCATTGGTGGATTTAATGGCAAACTTAAAGGAACGATCACTCCGGGAGAAGGCAGACGAAGATCATCAGCTTGGGCGGTTGGTACTGGTCCCAAGGAGTTAAGTAAAAAAGCTGATAAAATAATAGAAAATAGGGTTTTACGCATACTTATCTAGAGTATGCCATATATATATACGAAAAACAATGTCTGGGGGCTAATTCAAGGAAACAGTGGGGCAGTACAGGCCAATCACCTTTCTTTGCCACCAGGGACCGTTTGCACCTCTGGTTTTGAAGTCTGTGAAGTGATATTCCCAAAATGAGGCCTGGATGTACTTGGGTGGATGATCTTTAAAGGGGTCGACAGCTAATAATCGGATCACTGACGGCTCCCCTTGCAAAAGCTTCACCATCAGGGCAATGAGCCACTGATTCTCTCTCCAGGAACCTAAAGAAGCAAACCACATTTGCCAGTCCAGACGCGGCTGATACGGCATCGCCCACCGGGGAGCCTGGTCAATATTACCCGGCTTATATCGAAACTCGTAAGGCTGCCAGTTTTCGCCGTCACTGCTTCCTTCCAGGACGATCTCATCACGTTCGGTCGTCATTACCGCAAAAAGACCGTAGTTATTGATGCTGCGCACAGGACTTGTGGCGATGATCAATTGTTCGATGGGTTTAGGTACGGGCAAATGGGCAAAGGAATCCGCCATGAGGCCTAAGCTGACAATTAATATAAGCGCGGCGACGATGCAGGTTGAAGCCTTATAAAAAACAGTCTCTTCCAATATTGTCTTCTCTGAATTTCCGGTAAAAAAATTTGGGAATGACAGTCGCTTAAAATGTTCGTCTTCTAGGAGGGTCAGGCAGAGGCCTATGGCTAAAAGATTAAAGAAACAATAATTACCTGTCAGGATAATCAATAATTGCAAACCTGTGATCGCAAAAAAAGCGATCAATCTCCCCCAGCGTCCGCAAAAGATCAAGAATGGAATAATAACTTCTATACCAAGCATGATGGCACACGATAATCGTTGGAACCACAACGGCAATTGATTGGCATACCAGCTGATCATATTAGGCAAGGGCTGGGTCCAGTAATGGTAGGTCAGGGCCGTCAAATGTGACCAGTTGACATCCCCGCTTAAAAGCTTGACCATCCCGGATTCAAACATCAGGCGGAATAAAAGCCATCGAAAAAGCCAGATCATAATAACGGAAGGACGAACAGAAGGTTTAAACCCTACACGCAAAGGTCGTGGCGTCAAAAAGATCAGTAGGAAACCAACTTCCAAAAGTAAATTATCCCACTGGAAGCTTAGAAAATCCTGCCCCACCACCGTCAGCGACATGTAAAAAAGCCACAGGAAAAATGCAGTTACGGCAGGCATTACGTCCATGAACAATAAGATTGACAGTAATGCCCCGCCCCAGCAAAGGAAGAGTAAAAACACATCACTGCTATTTATCCAGCAGAGGCTGGGCACCACCCAAAACCGCTTTGCTCCCTCTTGTTGGGTGATGAAATTGAGAAAATCACTGACGGGTAAAAGGCCATGGCTGCCAATAAGGCCCAGGACCTGAACACCCAAGGACCAAAAAGCGATCAGGTAGATCAGGGCCATCCACCGGCTGAAAATCCAGGCGGAAATGATCATAGAGAGGGATTTAAATCTTTACACTTTAAGGCTGCGCTCGAGCTCTTCAATGTCTTTTTTAGCTTTGAATGGGGTGGTTTGGAATATCTCACAATAGACCTGGATAGCCAGCTCCTTCTCGCCTTCCATCAACAAATGGCGCACATCGAACATGGTCGCCTTGCCCCTAAGCGGCAATTTTCCTCGGCGGCGGGCATTGATCAGGAACCAGGAATTATAAATGTTATAAAGGACCAAGGAACAAACCAAAATAACAAGGATGGTATATAAAATAAGCATTACTTAACTCCTGGCTATACGGCTTCCTTTGATTCGCGGGCAAAATCATCAACAACCTGTTTGACTTCCATCTCTGCCTTGTCGATCTTGGCCTTGCACAACTTGACTAAACTCACCGCTTCCTTGACCCGCAAAGAAAGCTCATCGACATCAATATCATCGCTTTCGATCTTGCCGATGATCTCATCCAAACGTTCGATCGCCTTGCTATATTTAATATCAGCCATATTATTTGCTTACCTCACTATTAACAATACCATCTTCAAGCTGAGTGGTGATATTTTTAACATCTTTGATATCCTTGATGCTGCGGATCAAATGACCATCCTTGCTTCTGGTGATGCTAAACCCGCGCTTGAGCGTGTTCTTAGGATCCGCCATTTGAGTCAACTTCTGATAATTGCTTATTTTAGTCCTTGAATTTTGCAGGTGCAAATGAATAATTTTCTTTAAGTGGGACTGATTGTCTTGCAAGAATTGCCTGGACGCTTTGAACCTGAGTGCCGGATTTCGCTTGATCCCCTCACTAATACTCATCAGACGCTGATGATGACTTTTAATCAGCCCTAATGTCCTGGTTTGCAAAAAATACGCACTGTCTTTAAGCAAGGTCCGTTTATCCTGGACCATCTGGCGGAATACTGTCAATAGATGCTCTTGACGCTCATCAACGCCATCCATAAAGATCCTTAGCTGATCTACCAGGAATTTGGCAATGGCCGTTGGTGTCTTGGCAAAGGTATGGGCTGAAAGATCTGTGACTGTCGTATTGATCTCATGACCAATGCCGCTAAGAACAGGAACACGCAGTTGGGCAATGGCAGTGGCGATCTTCTCGCTGTCAAAACAGCTTAGCTCAGCAATAGACCCCCCGCCTCGAGTAATGACAATGACATCTACCTCAAATTTTTCTTCAAGGGTTTTCATCGCTTTGATGACAGAGTCTTCCGTATTTTTCCCCTGCATCACTGAATTAATCATGAATACTTTAAAACCATAACCGCTGCGTTTGAGCTCTGAAATAAAGTCATGATACGCCGCTGAATCGTAGGACGTGACCAGACCAACATTTAAGATCACATCCGGAAGGACCAATTGCTTATTCTTGTCTAATATTCCTTTTTGTTTCAAAAGAGCGATCAATCGCTGACGGTCCTGGGCGATTTTCCCCAAGGTGTGAATAGGATCTATACTCTCGACAATCAAACGCACCTGCCCATGACCGGGATAAAAATCCACCTTGCAAAGAAACTTGACCTCAATATTATCTTTTAATTCAAAGGCGTTTTCAGCTTTCTTGAGGATGGCATCGATGCGCGGACGCGCCTGGGCGAAGATCACAAGCCCGATGCGGGCCGCAATCTCATGGGTGGCAGGGTCTTTCTCACACAACTCAAAAAATACATGCTTCTTGTCCTTGCCCCGGTCATACCCCTGGATCTCACCGCAGACCCAGACAGCCTGAGGAAAACCGCTGTTAAGGACATTACGGATAAATTGATTTAACTCAGAGACCGTTAAGAATTCATCACTCATGCTTTTAATAATCCCAGCTGCAGCATTTCCTTCTCAAGATCTTGGCCGGCCAAGATGATCACCGCTTCCATTGCTTTAAGTTTCACATCAAGGTCATGTTTCATGGCATGCAGTTTTTTAGCATTTTCAGGGGTTTTATTGTTCGTATCTCCGACATACCAGGCTTCATACTCCCGATGCGCTTTTAACGATTGATTGAAATCCAGGGTAGCCTTGGCGTAATCCAGAATGGTCTGATGCCTCTTAATAACATCAATCTCCCTGACCATAGGCCAGGTATCTGTCAAGAATCCATGGGTGATGAACTGACGCTGGTCCATCACATAAAAAAATTCTAAATTCTTCTCCATCTCTGCTAGAAAATCAAATAAGTCCTTCCTTAACTTATCATCAATGGAACTCTTCTTTAGAAATGAAAACATAAACTCCCTCTACCAGGTCAATGGTTTGAATGCTTTAAGCGAGATCGCTAACTCACCCATATTAATAATCGGCAAAACGGTTGAAAAATCATCGGTCCATATCCGCCCAAGCTCACCGGGATCAACTTCAAGCGGTACCCAGTTCTCCTGAGTGATCAATTTGATGAAACGGTCATCATCCCATGTCAGGATGCACCAGATGGAACGCATGTTGATCCCTTCATCCCCCACATCCTTGACTGCCACATGAGCGCCTGAATCTATTGCAATTTTAGCTAATACCGGCTCTAAATTCAAATACCGATTTGTAATATGGAAAACAACACCTCCCCGGGGATTTAGTTTCTGACGGTATTCCTGCAGCACATCCTTATTGACCAGATGCGTTGGGATGGAATCCCCGCTGAAAGCATCGATGGCCAAAAGGTCATAGGCCCCGTCGGCCGCGTTCTTTAATTGCAGCCTGGCATCACCCAGGATCACATTCACCTGCCCCGGGGCTGATGATAAATACCAAAAATAATCTGAAGCCAGTTTATAAACATCGGCATCTAATTCGTAATAATCAATGGGGCAACTTGGTTTAGAATACATGGACAATGTCCCGGTGCCCAATCCAACGACCCCCACCCGATGGGCCTGAAAAATATCACTAATTAACAAACTGCCGATCGGGGAACTTGGGGAATAATACCCCAACGGCCAGCTTCGGCGGTCTTCCCGGACAAATTCGATCCCGTGCAGGGTCGTACCATGCACCAGCACACGAATGCCGGACTGATTGTTATAAATCTCATAAATGCCATAATAATTCCTTTTTTTAAGAATAAAATGGGCATTCTGCCAAATAGGTTCAAGCAAGGGCGTTGCTAGAATGAGTACGATCAGGGCAGGTACAAAGAATTTCTTATCAGCAGCCAGTCCTGCAAAAGAAAACCAGACAGCGATCCATAATAAGGCAAAGGACCAAAGATGATAATCCTTAACAAATTGCGGCCAAATATAAAAAGCTGCTGCTGCCAGCACAACAGATACACCAGATATCCAGGCAGCTATCTTTGCTGATGATTTTGGTATCACCAAGGCCACCAGCAATAAACCCACTAAATATTCAATCAAGGTATTAGATAACAAAGGAATGATCCAGCTGGTGAGAATACCGCCTAAAAACCCGCCTAAGGAGATCATCACATAAAATAATGTCATTTGTGAACCCGACGATGGCTTGGTACGGATTAACTGATGCTGGGTGTACATGCAGATGAAGAACAATAATCCGCAAAGGATGGCAATGACAAGAATGACCGGAAGAAAATGCTTCTGGGACATGAAATACATCATGGCCTGAAAACCGATGATCGGCCCTATATAACGGACGATCCACGACGGGCACCATGGATTCTTCTTAAAATTTAAGATAAAGGCCATCAAGTAAATCCCCAATGGGATCACCCACAGCAAAGGCACGGGTGCTACTTCATAGGTAATGATGTTGGTAACAGATAGGAACATCACCACCCCGGCGGCCCCCAGGCAAAGCCAGTTTAGAATTTGCCACATCTCAACGGGGGCAGCAGCGGCATTTTCCTCAACATGACGCTGACTCTTGACCTTGATCATGACCCAGGCCAGCAAATTACCTAAAACTAAAACAATATACAATACTCGCCAGATCTGCAATTGTTCGGTATTGGTCAAATACTGTTCAAAGACGAATGGATAGGTTAGAAGTGCGGCGAATGATCCTAAATTTGAAACCGCATAAAGCCCATAAGGGTGATGGCGCTGCTTGAGTTGGGAGGCTGCCAGCCAGCTTTGGGTCACCAGGCTCATGGTGGACAAGGCAAAGAAAACAGGACCGATGGTAACGGCTAAACGCCAGAAGATGTCCATCACAAGAGGCAAGGAAGCATGATTGAATGAAAGATGAAAATTGCTCAGGGGGAAAAACAGGAACGGGATAAACAGAAGACACAGATGGACCTTTAGATATAATCCCTCTCCCAAACGGCGCAAAAAAGAATGGGCAAAAATGTAACCTCCAAGCAAGACCGCCTGAAAGAATACAATACAAGCCCCCCACACTAAATAACTGCCTCCATAATTAGGAAGGAATAATTTAGCGATAACGAGCTCAATCTGAAATAGTAAAAAAGCGGAAAGAAAGGTGATGATTGACAACAAAGCCATGCGGACATATTAAATGTAAATAAAAGCTTTGTCATTGAAAAAATGTAGTTAAATTGACCTTGTGTATACGAACTGTTAAAATCTAAAAAATGAGGGTTTCCCGTCAAATCAAAAAACACCGGCTTCGGACACTGGTCATCAGAAATATCGAAGAGATCTCCCCTGAAGCATTCAACAAGGTTTTCCCCCATGTACCGGAACGCTACCATTTCTTTAAGACCCTGGATGAATCAAAATTTGACCAATTCAATTTCTACTACATCCTTGCCTATGATAAAAAACAGCTGGTAGGCGCCGCCCCCTGCTTTACGGTGAATTATTCATTGGATACCGGCTTAAATGGCCCCTTGCGCCATCTGACCAATGGGATCAAGAAGCTATTCCCGAATATATTCATCTTTAAAACTCTGGTATGCGGCATTCCCATGGGCCAGGGACAGATCGGCATCTCTGGCTTTTCGATGGCAGTTATGGAGTCCATTGAACAGCGCATAGAAGCGCTCGCACGCAAGATCAAAGTTCCCTTCATTGCCTTCAAAGATTTTGACAGGTCTTATGAGCATTTCTTAAACCCGCTGCTTAAAAAAAACTATTTAAGAATAGACGGTTTGCCGATGACCCGGCTGGATTTGGAATTCAAAGATTTTGATGAGTACCTCAAAAAACTCAGCCGTGCCACCCGCTACGACTTTCGGCGCAAGCTCAAAAAAGCATCGAGCGTTAAAATCGAGTCAAGCGTGGTTAATAGCCTTGATGAAGCAGCCCTCGATGAGATATATGAACTTTATCTTCAGGAAGCAGAAGCTCACGGCATAGGCTTTGAAATCGTTCCTAAAGATTTCTTTCGTTTGATCTCAAAAAACATGCCTCAGGAAACAGCATTCTTTTTATTCAGGATCAACGGTAAATTAGCGGCTTTCGCCTACTGCCTGGTTTCAGAAGGTGTTTTGCTGGATTATTATCTGGGATTTGATTATACCCCGGCCCATGAGTATCATCTGTATTTTCTCAAATTCAAAGAGATCATGAACTGGTGCCTGGCGCGCGGCATCAAAACATATGAAATGGGCCAGAAGGGGTATGCAACTAAACGCAGACTTGGATTTGAGCTGGTAGAAGTCTTTCTTTATGTCAGGGTCCGTCACAAAATTCTACGGATTTGTTTCAAATGCTTACAGGCTCTTCGCCAAAAACCTCAATGACTTTTTTTCCCACGGATCAGTATCTCTTGAAAATAATGATGAACATCCCCCAAATCCTTATAAGGGATGCACGGCATTCCTTCCTTTGTCATAAAACGCAATAAATTATCCTTGGCAAAAACAACATCCGAGACACGTGCCGGACAAAAATCAGAACGGCCATCACCGACATAAACAATCAGCTTGTCTTCCGTCTTGTCCTTGGTCAAATGGATCTTTTTGCAATGAGCGCAGGTAAGGCAAAAAGGGTTATCATACGGGAAAGACGGAATGATATGCTCGCGGTAAAAACGGAGGGAATTAGCATAAACCTTCAAGTCCTTGATGCCGTGATAATTCAAAATCCACTCGATAATATACGTAAAGCTATCACTTAAAATAACCGGCTTTATGCCCTCACGGACAAGAAAAGCCAGTAACTTGTGAAAATGAGGATCAAGCTCGACCTTTGTCAGGAACTTATGCAGCGCACTCTTCGTGATCCGCACATTCCTTAACTGCCCTTCCAAACATTCTTTAGTGCCGATCTTTTCTTCATGCCAGGCTTTTTCCAATGCGATCCATTGATCGTTGATGGAAAAACGGCGGATAACATCATCCAGCACGTCGGAAATGGTCATGGTATTGTCGAAATCGAAGAACACACGGCAATTAGCCAGCACAATGGGAGATTTAGTATGCAGCTGTGTTTCTAATTGATGCAGGCGATTAGTAAATGTCATATTGTCCTATGCGGGAATAGGTTGTCCGGAAAAGAACCGTTGCATATGCATGGCCACCGTATTGCGCTCCTGATCAGCGGTGATGATATGGTAGGAATTGTGCAAAAGGACCAGTTCCTTACGGTCGGATTTGACCCTGTTATAAATAAATTGTGAATTACGCACCGAGCTCATATCATCATGCTGGGCCTGAATAAGCTGAACTGGTGTTGCGATGTCATGCAAACGTCCGCTCAGATGCTTGACCAATTTTTCCAGCTGGTAGAGCAAGGTCAATGGAAAGAACGGATAACCATACTGCTGCACCATCTCCAGATTATTAAGGTCTGCTTTATTATAAAATTCATGGATACGGCGGCGGACGGCCTCATTTTTAATGCCATACGGCGGTTCTTCTTTAAAATAAAAGAAATATTTTAAAGGGGTCTTGTAGGCCAATGGAAGCATGAAGCTGTACCATGGCGTATTCCAGCCGTCATAAAACAATGTCGGGGAAAGGCAGCTGACACCGGCTATCTCAGACTTAAACTCATCAGCCAGCAGCAAGGCCAATAATGCGCCCATGGAAAGGCCGCCGGTATAAACATGCTTATACTGGCCACGGATCTGAAGGTACGACTGACGCACCGTCTGATAAAAATCCTGCCATTTGCTCATTTGCAGAATATGGAGCGGAGCCCCATGATTGGCCAGGCGCGGGCAATAAACAGCGTAGCCCTGACGATTGAGATAATTCGCTAAAAATCTCATCTCATGCGGTGTTCCTGTCATGCCATGAATCAGGATAACAGCATCCCCATTTGTCCCCGGCAATTCAAAACCATTGTCCGGAAGATCGGTCTTAGGATGAGCTTTAAAAAGATTCTTTATATTAAATGAAAACGCAACAGCCATAGGTTTACTTTACCTCTTTCACAGACGCTATATAATCCACGATGTTCTTAACGCTCTTGGCCTCATAAAGAGCAGCATCTGGAATTTTTATTTCAAATTTTTCTTCGAGCTCAAAAGCAAGTTCAACAGCCCCAAATGAATCCAGTCCCAGATCTTCGACCAAACGGGAATCCAAGCCAACCTTCGCCACATCCATCGTCAATTGCTTGGCCAGGGCTTCCTTAACTATTGTTTCTATTTCAACATAACTCATGTGCTTTAAGCTCCTTTAAAATCTGAAAAAACAATACACGCATTACAATTGCCAAAACCAAATGAATTGGACAATACCGTTTTCAATTCAGCCTTGCGCCCCTCATGCGGCACATAATCCAGGTCACATTCCGGATCACGGTCCTTATAATTGATCGTCGGTGGAATGAACTTGTTCTTGATCGCCAAGGCGCAAACCACCGCTTCAATGCCTCCCGCAGCCCCCAGGCTGTGGCCGATCATCGATTTAGTCGATGAGATCGGAATTTTATAAGCTTGCTCGCCAAAAACACTTTTAATGGCCTTGGTCTCTGCCCTGTCATTTTGCACCGTTGATGTCGCGTGGGCATTGATATAGTCAACTTGGGACCGTTCTTGCCCCGCATCCTTCAAGGCATCAGCCATAACCCGCGCTGCGTCATCACCGGTCAGATCAGGCATCACCATGTGACGCGCCCCTGAATTACTGGCATACCCCGTCACTTCAGCATAGATCGGCGCGTTTCTCTTTAACGCATGTTCCAATTCTTCTAAAATTAGTCCGCCGCCACCCTCGCTTAGAATAAAACCATCGCGCTTTAAGTCAAACGGCCGCGAGGCTTCCTGAGGGACATCGTTGTACTTGGATAACACCCTCAACGCGCAATAAGCGCCAAAATTCAAACGTGTCAATGTTGCTTCAACCCCGCCGGTCACACAGACATCCATGTCACCCCATTGAATCTTGCGAAAAGCCTCACCGACGGCGTGACTGCCGGAAGCGCAGGCCGTTGAAATCACCATGTTGGGGCCCAGCAAACCATGCTGAATGGCAATGTGGCTGGACACTGCATTAGGCGAGATCCGGGGCACTGAAGAGGGATTGATGCGGTTAACCCCTTTTTCCAGGATCGCCACCATCTGCTCTTCATGGAACATCATCCCGCCTAAACCGGAACCAATGATTACACCGACCCTGTATTTATCTTCCTGCGTCAGGTCTAACCGGCTGTCATCGATCGCCATTCTGGTACAAGCCAATCCAAAATGGACAAACCTGTCCACCTTTTTGACAATCTCGGAGGGCATATACAACGATGGATCAAAATCCTTGATCTCCCCCGCTATTTTGACATCAAAATCATCTGTATTAAAACAGGTGATCCGACTGACCCCTGAACGCCCTTCAATATTTGCCTTCCAAAAGCTGTCCCGGCCAATACCGTTGCAGGCGACAACCCCTAAACCGGTAATAACAACACGACGTTTATTCATTGTAAAAGAGCCCTGATATGTTAGAAGTCCTTTAATGACTAAGAGTAACGCATTAATTAGCAAGACAATAAACGCATATTATAGCACAATTATGGTAAAAAACAGAGATTTTTTAATAATATACTTTCAGGTTAGAAGTTAAAATTCACCCCTGTTGAGCTTAAGCTCATCCCTTCATCCATACCGCCGCCAAAACTATCCGGATTGAGCGCTGCCATCAAATTTTCCTTATCGATCCATTTTTTCATCTGTTGGGGGGTCAATATCTTGCTTAGCTTCTCATCTGTTTTTTCCTTTAATGCCCGCAAGGTTTCTTTTACAGCCACGTGATCTACGATCCCCTGCCCTGCCGTTTGCTGTGAGATCTCCTCACGCTTGACTAAGTAATCTTTGATGAGCGGCCTTACAGCAAGGGCCTGGCCGTCTGTCAGATGCAGCTCTTTTTGCATCTTATTGACCTTGTAATCAACCATTTGTTCCAAACCTTCATCCTGAGCAAAAGCAGCAGCGCTCAAGGTCAATAATAAGAAAAACACTAAACTTCCACGTATCATATTGCCCCCTTTGTATATTCAAGATCCCGCTTCATCCAGTAACCATAATCCGTTTTAAAATAGGTCCGGATCCGGCCCCTTTTAGTCATTACCGCGAATTCTCCGGTGCTAAGCTTAAAATGTTCAATATCACCATTATACCTGACCCTCTCTAAAATATCTTCGCCCGCAGGCGCATCTAAAAGCGCCCTGGCTCCCTCAAGATACTGATCCTCCGTGATATTTCCAAATTGATACCCGTGCTTTAAATAATGCTGGTCAAGTTTTCCCGGCGCAAAATCCCCCGCCCTGACACCCGTCGCATCCCAAGCTGCAAGATCAGGTTGAAAACAAAACAGCTCAACCGAGCCGGTAATTAAGATCAAGACACTTAAGGCAAACCTGCGCAAAAATAGGCTCATCGCAAAGAAGCAATATCAATGACAAAGCGGTATTTGACGTCTGCCTTGATGACCCGCTCATAAGCCTCATTGATCTTATTGATGGGTATAAGCTCAATATCTGCGGTGATGTTATGTTTGCCGCAGAAATCCAGCATTTCCTGGGTCTCTTTAAGTCCGCCGATCAGGGATCCGGCCAAGCTGCGGCGGCCCATGATCAATGGGAAAGCATGCAGCTGCGGCGCGTCGCTGGGAACACCTAACAACACCATGGTTCCATCGCGCTTAAGCGTCCCTAAATACGCCCCCCAATCCAGTTTAACGGACACGGTGTTGATGATCAGGTCAAAATACTTATTCAATTTTTCAAAAGTCTTGGGATCATTGGTGGCATACACCTGATCAGCGCCAAGTTTCATGGCATCGGCTTTTTTATCCAGCGTCCGGCTTAAGACCGTAACCTCTGCTTTCATGGCATGAGCTATCTTAACGGCCATGTGACCCAAACCGCCTAAACCAATCACAGCCACCTTTTTACCGGGACCCGCATTCCAATGGCGCAAGGGCGAATAGGTGGTAATACCCGCACACAACAGCGGGGCTGTTTTATCAAGAGAAAGATTATCAGGGATGCGAAGGACAAAATCATCATCGACAACAATCTTCGTGGCATATCCGCCATGCACGATCGTTTTATTGTCTTTCTCAAGGCAATTATAGGTGAAGATGGGCCTTGAGCAAAATTGCTCCAGATGGTCCTTGCAATCAGGGCACTCGCGGCAGGAATCGACCAGGCAGCCGACACCCACCTTATCCCCTGCCTTGAACCGTTTGACCTTGGCACCCACCTTGGTCACTGTCCCCACAATTTCATGACCCGGAACCATGGGAAATATGGAATTATCCCACTCATTGCGCGCCTGATGGATATCAGAGTGGCAAACGCCACAGTAAGCAATGTCAATCACCACATCACGCTCTCCAGCATCCCGGCGGGTGATCTGCATTGGACCTAAAGGCTGCGTGGCATTGGACACACCATAAGCTTTGACTTGTTCCATAAGAGTTCTCCCCTATTTATTAAAGTTAAATTATATACTTATACATATTAAATGCCTATAAAAAAATATGCTTTAGAGATATAATTACACCGATGATCAAGAATATCCTTTTAGCCGAAGATGACCGCGGCACGGCGATCGTGGTCAAATCTCAATTGGAAGCCAGGGATTACCGTGTTTTCACGGCTGCCAACGGCATCGAAGCCCTTAAGATCCTTTCAATCCAACCCATCGATCTGCTGATCACTGATGTCGTGATGCCCAAGATGGACGGTGTTGATCTTTACGCTGCTGTAAAAAATGACCCTAAAAAAAGCCACCTCCCCATTATCATCGTCACAGATAAAGACATATTCAAAGAATCCTTTGCCAGCCTGGGCGTCACTAATTTCGTGGAAAAATCAACAGACCTCAACGCTTTACTTGAAAAAATTTCTTCTATCGAGAAGGACGCCAGTGCGATCAAAAAATTCCCGAAGATCCTTATCAGCGGCACTCAAAAGAATGTTCTGGATCAAATGAAAACAGCTTTAAAAGCTATGCCCTACCTAGTCACTGTCGCCCAGACTTCCGATGATATATTATCTAAAGCCTTGATCATGAAACCTCACGCCATTGTGCTGGATGTGCTTTTTCAGGATAATGCTTCTGCTCCCGAATTAATCCGCGCACTGCGTTGTTTTAGTTCCTTAGGACAAACCAAAATAATCACCTATGCTTTTTTCCCGGAAGACCTGGGCATCGATGTGGAATCAGTGGAATCGATCAAAATAGCCATGTCCCAATGCACGCAGGCAGGCTGCGATCTGTATATCGGCCGTTTTAATCAAAGTTTTTTTCTGGAAAAATTATATTCGCTGGGGATATAAAAATTATTTGAGGAAACGGTCGATTGTCTCTTTAGGATAACGGATCATGCGGTAGATCTCCTGCCTTAATCCCCATTTTGACTCATCGGTTGAATTCGTCTTGTCCTGCTTGTCCGGATGATAAAATTCCCAGACTATCCGTTCATCCGGCGTCATTTCAAAAACATACCCTTTTTCCGCCTCGGTGATCAGCATATTGCCATTAGGAAGTTTCTGGACATACCCCTGAGAAAGAGTATAAAAATCCTTATCCCTGTATTCCCAATCAATTTTCAATGTCAATGGGTTCAGTTCAATAATCCTCGACCATTTTCGGTAACGGCCATTATCAAAGATCAGGATATCCCCGTTTTCCAGCATCTGCGGCGCGTGCGGGCCTTCCAGGCGGTCAGCCACCTGGTCATAAATCGCCCGCCACAAGATCTGCTGGGTGTCCTGGTCCAAAATGAAGACCATGCTCCCGTGCCTGAAGGAGATCAGCCAATTGCCCGGACGAAAAGCGGGAGCCACTCCCTGAAGGGCATTAGGCGGTATGATGCTCAAGGCGTTTAAATGATAATAATCATAATGCCCGCCCCAAACACTTTTAACCTCACGGTCTGTTTCAGGGATAATAAAGGACGGGGGCAGGTCTAATTCCAACTTTTTATGGAACCGATGAAAATCATTCAAGTGATCCCATAATGAAAAATGCTTAAGAAGATTCCCGTCCTTATCATATTCAAGAATCACGTCAAACTCAACATCCCGCCCCTGGTATTGATGGACTTCCTTGGTAAAGGTGATGATCGTTCCCTTAGGCGTCAAGACAAGGTCATGATGGATGGGAAAATGCTTCTCCCAGATGACCTTATCATCCCACGTGTATCTTCCCCATAAAGGCGCTTCAAAATATTTTTGGCCGTAATAATCACCTGTCTGCGGATCGATCACGCCCAGAAAAATACTCCCCCATTTCTTGACCAGCTTGCCCTTCATGTCGATCAGTTTTCCCTCGTACAAACTATACCCGTCAAACATCCTTGCCGCATCACGGATATGGGCACCCGAGAGGGAATCATTGAACTTAGGCATAGCCGGTTCATAGGTAAAATGCAATATGACAGCACTGATGCCAGCAATCAGCAGAAGTATTCCTGCCAAAAACAGCAGGCGCTGTTTTCTCCACAGATTGATGATGGTCCTCCAGACAATATTGCGGAAAAAATGAACGACGAAGGCGGAAGCCAGGGCAAAGAATGCACCAATGGCCGCAAGGACAGAGCTGACTAAATAACCCCCTGAACCCGGATCAATATAGGCGAAGGCCTGGGCTGAACAACAGGTAATAAAAATCAAGAAAATTAAAAAGACTGTAGCTGCTTTTCTCATTACCTTCGACTTTTGACAACCGGTTTTAAATAAATAACCCTATTAGGCTGAGTGCTTTGGTAACTGATGGAATACGGGGTGATGATATGAAATCTGGTGCACAGTTCATGGATCGCTTCAAGCAGCTGTTGATTATTTTCATTGAATTTTAATTCACTAATCAAGTAATACACTTTATGAAATGCCCAATCGTGGGCGATCCTTTTGTCTCCGGCAAGGGCGTCCCTAAGGGAAGCGGTCACAATAAACTCTTTCTTTTCATTGACCATGTCTCCCCTGATCTGAACGGCAAACCTATCCTCGTCAGTGTATTTGCCGTAAATGACAAATTGGGATCCTTTAAAGAAATCGGGCATGGTTTGGGGGAAGATCTCCTGGTCATTCAGTCCGCTGGCATAATACCGCACGTTCAATAATAGAGGATCTTTGATCTGGTCATAAAACTTTGCAAATTCCCGGGCCATAAAATATTCCCGGTCAACAACCGTTGACCAGCCGCGGTTCTTAAAAGCAATGAAATCCAGCATGTACGGGTCAACGGAAGCCCCACCGCCGAAAGTAAAAATACTCACCTTGTTATCATTGATCTTGGAGATATCGTTGATCACGTGCCTGGCATCAATGATACCCGTCGTGGGGAAACCATCGCTGATAAAAACCCTGTAAGAAGGGACAAAAGGGTTATCCAGATTGATGCTCGTGCGCAGGGCATCATAAATATCAGTTGTCGACCAGGATTTCTGGTCCCTCAAAAAGTCGATCGCATCTCTTATGTTCTGGGCTGAAGGACTTACCGATGTAGGACTAAAAGGATTGTTCTTATCCTTAAAGACAAGAATATTAAACCGGTCATCCGGATTAAGATGCCTTATGCTGTAAATGATCCCATCCTCGACCTGGCCTAAACGCACCGGCCCGATACTGCCAGAAGCATCAACCAGAAAAATGATCTCTTTGGGGATGACCGGAAAATTGATGGTCGCGTCCCTGACTTTGACGATCAACTTGAAATATTTCTGACCTGACGATGGCTCCTGGTATTTAAATAATTGATACGTCAGCGCGGTACCCAGGTCCGCGAATTTGGACTCATGCTCTATCCCCATTGATTTTCTTTTCATCACTTCAAACTGATTTTGCGTATTGGCGGATTGCACCCGGGCAGACAAGGAAACATTGGCCGGAATGGCGCTTTTATCAAGGAAATTCCTGGAAATATCCTCGCCGGAGATCAAGACCGGCGAGCCTGAGG
>Ga0206807_1058_pt1 | contig 20786 bp, 21 predicted proteins | sample Alteio_BWOrgCont_57_FD_152915 | JGI IMG/M metagenome (GOLD analysis project Ga0206807, IMG submission 152915) | Enriched cells from forest soil in Barre Woods Harvard Forest LTER site, Petersham, Massachusetts, United States -... | ecosystem: Environmental > Terrestrial > Soil > Temperate forest >...
CATTTTTCCTGTAAAGCACCAGAAATACGATCATGAGGATACAGGTCCCCAATAAAAGCATTAAGGCGTGGAAAGTCAGGAATCCCGGCAATGGGATTGGCCTCAAGGTGGGAAAAATATGCCACTCATGAGAGTTGCCGATGTGATGATTAATGAATCCGTTTAAATCGAAATTAGGAAACATAGTGTTGTTATATTAGATGATAAGTTTAAGCAACGCAAGTACTTCGCAAGAAATTATTGATGCACCCGCCAGGCCTCATAAAAACTGACCAAAACCCCTAAAACAATACCTATAGTTGTCCAAAGCGGTAATGTATGATATTTCAAATCCAGCCAACATCCAAATAACGCCAATCCTAAAATAACACTACCAAAGCTCAAAAGCTTTGCTAAAGCGTCACTTCCAGGGGGTTTGGGGGGCGTTTTATCAGGCAACGATATTTAAACTCAAATTATTTTGGTTATACAAAAGGCCAAGACGGCCAGGGTGATCAATAACAGCATGCCGGAAGGCATGAATTTGCGGGTTTTGATAAGCCGTGAGATAAAACTTAAAGCTAAAAGAGCGTTTAAAGAAACCAAGAATATCCAGGCAGGCTTAGGCGCCACTGTGACCAACCAGGCACCAACCAAGACTAAAATACCGCTAGCCAGCCCCATGATCAGCGAGATCTTGCTCCCCTTTTTAAGCCCCATGAATCCGCCTAATATAAGGAAAAGGCCAAAACTGATTAAAACAAGGTTGGTCGTCATATTAGTTTACTGTTGATGATTCTTGGAAAAAATCAGAATCTGGATTGTTCTGCAATTTTGAGATCTTATCATTGAACTCCAGGACCTTTTGACGGATGATACTCTCAACTTCTTGCAGAGCACTTTCGCGCTTTTTCATGCTGTTATCGACCACTTCCTTAAGATCATCAATGGCGCTCAATTGCACACCCGGCACATTTTTAACCTCTGGATCGATATTACGCGGCATGGAAATATCGATCAGGACGAGTTTACGCCCCTGGCGTATTTCCATGATATTAGCGATTTTTTCACGGTCCAAAATGTAATGCGGCGCACCCACGGCGCAAAAACAGATATCAACCTCGCTTAAAATCTCCTTGATATTCCAAAAGGAAGCAGCTACCCCGTTATACTGGGTTGCTAAACTTTCAGCTTTTTCACCCGTACGGTTCATCAAATAAATCTTCTTAACTCCCAGATCGTGCAGATGTCCAAGCGCGATCTCGCCCATTTTACCGGCACCAATGACCAGTACGGATTTATCCTGCAAATTGCCGGCTGATTTTTCCGCCATTTCGATGGCAGCCCAGCTGATGGATGACCCGCCATGGCTGATCGCTGTTTCATGCTGGGCTTTTTTACCGGTACGGATGGCCAAATTTGTTAAAATATTAAAATGGCGCGATAAACTTCCCGCTTCACGGGCACGCTCCACCGAATGCTTGACCTGGCCTAAAATTTGTTTTTCCCCCAACACCAGAGATTCAAGGCCGCAGGAAACCCTCAACAGATGGTCCAGCGCCTGCTGGTCTTCATACGAATAAATATACGGAGTGACATCAAAATCAAGATTGATCTTTTTGATACGGGCGATCAAATTGATGACAAAAGTAGAATTAACTGATTGGTCCGCGCGCTTTAAATAAACTTCAATCCGGTTGCAGGTTGAAAGGACAAACGCTTCACTTACCAAAGGATTATTCTTAAGCTCGCTCAACAACAAGTCTTGCTCAAGCGGATTTAAATAAAACTTCTCGCGGATCTCAATGGGAGTGATTTTGTGGCTTAAACCGACAATAAACATAAAAAACCCTATCACAACTGATTTATAAAGTGATAGGGAATCTTAACAAAACTTTTTGAAACAATCAAATTCTAAATAATATATTAAAGCTTCCAGGCGTTAAAACTCTACCCCTAGCCGGGCACCGGCTTCTGTTGAGGTGACCTTGCCCACCTGGGTTGAGACTGCCACCGGAGCGCCATTAACCAGCTCTGAAGTTGTTCCTGGTTTTGAAGAATTGATGTTCCAGTAACGGATGTAAGGTTCAATAAAATAATTGATCGCATTATACTCTTTTACGATCTTGATGCTGCCGCGGACACCATAGCCATGGCGCAAAGTTTCCCGGTTACTTGACGTGCTGATGTTATTGGAATTAAGGGTGTATGCCGCGGAATAATTATTAACACCACCCCAGGCCAGAGGATCAAATTCACTATTAAAATCAACCTGCCATCCGTCGGCTGGACGTACAGACAGATTTCCGCCAACAGGGACATAGATATACTGGGTCTGTCTGTTATTCCCGCCATTGCCTGCCCCGTCATCGGACAGATCGTTCTCTAATTTTTCATAATACCAGCGGTATCCAAACCCGATATACGGCGTCAAAGTAACATTAGGACCCAAGAATAAATTCTTCCCGAACCAAACCCTGGGCTCGATCATGTAATCATTGACCCTGTTAATCTCACCGTTCCCCGGATAGGTGTAATCCGAAAAGCCGTGATCTCCATGAAGATCAGCATGAAATACATTAATGAGCCAGCTGTCCGTATCCAAAGGCTGATAGGTATACGCCAAAGCAAGACCGGTAAAATCACCTTTAGTATTGTAACTGCCGCTTTGCTTATAATTTGAATAAAAATATTCCGGACTTATCACAAAGGTGTGTACTTGGGGAGGATTCAAAGGCGCTCTGGGAGCTGCCTGAATCTGAGCCGCTGGCTGAATCCGCGCAGGAGGCTGTGGTGAAACAGCCGGCTGAACAGCAATAGGTGCCGGCGGTGGAATTACGGCTTGAACCTGGGCTGGTGTTTGAACAGGAGCAGGAACGGCTGATTGGTCAGATGGATTTCCTGTACCTAGAGCTGGCTTTAAAAATGTCGAGGTTTGATCATCATTGCTTTCAAGCAAGGCATCCAAGCGTTTTTGAGTCTCCAGGATCTTCCTTGCCAGATCATGGATATCTTTCAAATTCTGCTGAGTTTTCGCTTGAGCGGCCTTGTCACTGGAAACATTATCATCCTGAGCAAAAGAATTAATATTACCGGTTAATACGGCAGAAAAGACAAAAAAAACTATAAAATAGATTCTAAATAAATCGTTCATAATCCCCCCATTTTTTGGCATCCAGAACCAACCCTAAACCATAACATATAAAAGGGTATTTTGCCAATGGGAGACCTTAATCAAATCTTAACAAAATCTAAACATTATTCGAAGTGCCCGGCATATTTTCGGCATTGGTATCGGGCAGCCCCCGTAGCTTGGAAGCCTTCCGGATAGGCCCTCAAGCGTTCTGCCTTCAACCAGTGGGCACTTTCGAATAATATATAAATAAAGACCGTCATACCTCCGGGAGGTGTGGCGGAAATTTATGCTGTGTATGCTTCAAGCACTTTTTGGGTAATTATTGAGCTGACATCTTTGTTCAAACAGCGCACGCGTTCATACCATTTTTCATCTTTTCCCTGTTCCACCGGCATTGAAACAAATAAACCATTCTTACCTTCTACTACCCTTACACCCTTGATCAAAAAAACATCATTGACCCCTAAATCCACAAAAGCTTTGAGATGCCCATCCTCAGCGAGACGATGGATTTTGATGACTTTGATATCAATGGTATCGACGGACATATACATTCTCCATGATTTCTCGGGGGGATTGATTTGATTAGATGAAGTATAAAACAAATTTGATTATTTGTCAAATGAAATATTGATATAAAATTAATATGAAAATAGAACTTGTAAAATTATCAAAAAATGATATATTTGACGAAACGTCATTATTCTCTATATAAAGGAAGGATCACCTATGTACATCGGAGAAAAACTTCACGCCATCCGCAAGGCCAAACGAATCTCCTTGACTGAGCTATCTGAAAAAAGCGGCGTTCAAATGGCCACCTTAAGCCGTATTGAGAACCAAAAAATGGTCGGCACTCTGGAATCTCATATGCAAATCGCCAAAGCCTTAGGCATTGACGTGACCGAGCTTTATCAGGGATTAAGCCATAAAAATGCCATCATCGATTTTGGACATGACAAAAATACCGACGTCTTCACCCATTCTGACGAAGCTTCTTACGAGATCTTAACCAAGAACATTATGAACAAAAAAATGATGCCCACCCTGGTGCGCATCGAAGAAGGCGGAAAAACCAATAAAGAACAAAATTCAGGCGGCTCGGAAAAATTCATCTTTGTCCTGGATGGCCATGTGGAAATTAACATTAACAATCAGGCATTCACCTTACATAAATTAAACACCCTTTATTTCGATGCCTCTTTGCCCCATTTTTATCGCAATACCGGTAAAGGAGTAGTCAAGCTTATCTGCGTTGGCACTCCCGTGTCACTCTAAACGAACATCAAGATGGGAAGGGGTTACTGCAATGGTACACTCTAAGATACTTATCTGTGACGATGAAGAAAACATCCGTGAATCCTTAAAAATTGTCTTGGGCGATCATTACAACCTGATCAGTGTAGATTCCGGGGAAATGGCCATGGAAGTGCTCTCCAAAGCCAAGGACATCAAGCTCATGCTATTAGACATCAAAATGCCCAAGGTCAACGGGCTTGATATACTGCAGGAAATAAAAAAGAAATTCTCCCATCTGAAGATCATCATGGTCACTGGCTATAATTCCGTCGAGACCGCCGCTGAAGCCACACGGCTAGGCGCTTGCGGATATATCGTAAAGCCATTCAAGTCTGAAGAGATCTTGGAGACGGTTAAAAAGAATTTGAACCCTTAACACCGCCTTCACCTTTATCATTATCGAATCTGAGAATATAATTCCTGCGAATAGCGATCTATACCGCATTAAAGCTTAGTAGTTACTCAGGAATTATTAAGAAATAACACAACACAATCAACGTAGAAAATAAAATTAATCGAAGAAGAGCTTTTAGGATTAAAATCTAAAATGGTCATATTTGATACTATTTGTGCTTTTCTTAATTTTATAACTAGCACTGTTTGTGGATTATTTGTGCTTTTGAATAATCCTAAATCAAAAAAGAATCAAACCTTTTGTTTATATGCTTTATTTGTGGCCTTGTGGGCCGGGTTTAGATTTCTATGGTTAACAAATAACACAGAAATAATAACATTGCAGTATATAAGAATATGCCTTATATCTGCAACTTTTATACCTCCAACCTTCTTGCATTTTAGCGCTTATCTAATAAATGAATACAAAAAGAATTCTTTTCTAATAAAATTCATATATATTCTCGCAATTTTTATATCGTTAACCGGCTTCTCTAATCTTTTCGTTGACAAATTAGAACCACTACTATCTTTTAATTACTGGCCCATAGCTGGCCCAACATTTTCTTTGATGTGGTTAGAATATTTTCTAATCATACCTTATGCTTTATACATTATTTATCAAAAATATAAATTAGTAGAATATCCAGAAAGATCGAAACTTAAATACGTTTTTTATGGAATTTTAATTGCTTATCTAGCTGGTTCGACCGATTTTCCATTATGTTATAAAATCCCTATTCCTCCTTTTGCTAATATTCTTGTACCTTTTTATACAATCTTTATTACATATGCTATTTTGAAATATCAACTAATGGACATAAATGTAATCATTAAAAAGAGCCTTATTTACACATTACTTATTACCGTTATAACAATTTTTTACTTAATTTCTATATTCTTTGCTGAACACATACTTCAATCCATGTTTGGCTATAAATCTTTATTTGTTTCAATTATATCGGCTACCTTTATCGCGCTGGCTTTTATTCCTCTTCGTAACTTCATCCAAAATTTTATAGAAAGGACTTTCTTTAAGGGAAGCTACATACAAATTGCTGAAGAAAATGAACTCTTGAGACAAGAAGTTATACAATCCGAAAGAATGAAATCCATCGCAATCTTGGCCAGTGGCATGGCCCATGAGATCAAAAATCCTCTTACTCCAATCAAAACTTTCAGCGAACAGCTGCCTTCCCGTCTTGACGACAAAGAATTTCTTCTCAAATTTTCCAAGATCATCAACAAAGAAGTCGAACGTATTGACAGCTTGGTACAAGAGCTACTAAGCTTTGCCAAACCTTCAACGCCTCAATTAAAGCAAGTCAATATCCATCAACTGATTGACCAAACCCTGGACTTTCTCAACAACGAAATCATCCGCCATAAAATAAAGATATCCACTTCTTTTGAAAATAAGAATGCATTGATCAATATCGACCATCAACAGATCCGCCAGGCACTCCTCAACATATTCCTTAACGCCATCGACGCCATGCCAATCGGCGGATCATTAAAGATAGATTCCCGCTTTCACGATAATAACATAATAATCACCGTTGCAGACACCGGCTGCGGCATAGAACCTAAAGACCTTCCCCACATCTTTGATCCTTTTTTCACCAAAAAAGATCATGGGACTGGTCTAGGACTGTCCACCACTTACGAAATCATCAAAAATCATCAGGGAAAAATTCTTGCGGAAAGTAAATTAGGAAAAGGAACCACTTTTAAAATTGAACTTCCTGCTTAAAACTCACCTCTATTAAAAAGCTCAACCAGGGCCTCAACAGGCTTGCGATGAAACTGCTTATTCACACATTCCTGAATTTCGATTATAGCCTTATCCTTGCTTAAACCCTTGTGATATGGCCTGTCTGTTGTCATTGCATCAAAAGAATCTGCCACTGAGATTATGGCCGCAATCATAGGAATATCCTCACCTTTTAATCCTTCAGGATAGCCTTTGCCATCATAACGCTCATGATGATATTTCACCCCATTGATCACTTCTTCAAAGCCTGTCAACGGCGCCAGGATCTCTGCTCCACGGATAGCATGACTTTTCATGATCTCATATTCTTCCTTGGTCAGCTTATCCTGTTTAGATAAGATCGCCTCAGGAACTGCGATCTTGCCAATATCGTGCAGCAATCCTGCAATATAGAGATTCTCAAAGAATTTATGGGGAAAATGATACGATCCAGAAGCTTCCATTTGACGCCCTATCCCCAAAGCATATTTAGTCACCCTCTCAGTATGGCCGTGTGTATAGCTGTCCTTAGCTTCAATCGCAGAACCCAAAGCAATGGTGGTTTGGATGAATAGATTTCGGTTGCGCTCTGCTTCTCTTTTTAGGTCTTCGAATAATTGGGCATTACGGATGGCCATAGCTACATCAGAAGCCAGGGCTGAGAAGAAGTCCAGCTCTTCTTGTTCAAAGCGATTCCCGTCGTGTTTCTCTCCCAAAAGCAAAATCGCCAAGAGCGTATGCTGATGATACGCAGGCACACAGGCAACTGCGTTAAGCTTTGGCAATTGTTCACTGACACTATGTAAAAGCTGCTTAATGCCATTACCATTGGAAATAACACTTTCCTTCCAAAGTAATTTGTTGATGTCCTCAGCAACAATGGCATTGCGGCTCTCAAAAATATACTTATATTCTTTTTGGATAAAAAGCTTGATCAAAGGATTGACCTTGTTAAAACGAATCAAACCCTCTGGGATCCTTTTACCAATAGCTCCTCGAGATATAGACAAGACATAGGAATCCTTAATAGGATCATAAAGGATCATTCCTGCGTGTTGGATTTGAACTTTCTGAACAAGAGAACGAACGATAAGCTTGATCAATAAACGGGGATCATGAATAAGGATCATCCCCTTAGTGGCTGACTCTAATTCCCGTTTATAATCAATTTTGGTTGGTGACATGTCAGTTTATTAATTGAGCCATGACGATCTTTTCAAGTTCTTCAAGAATAAACGGTTTATGAACATAGCCAATAACACCAAGAGCATTGGCTTCTTTGATAGTCTCTTCATCCTCGACGCCTGAGACCATAATAACTTTGACAGTTGGATTGGTTTTTCTAAGTTCACGCAAAACCTCAATACCGGTCATTTCTTCCATCCTGACATCAAGAAGCAAAAGATTTGGATCTTCCTTAGAAACGATCTCCAAAGCCTGACGACCACCGGAGGCAACAAAAACATCGATCTGCCGTTTTGTAAAGAAATTACGGGCAAATTCACGGATATCTGTCTCATCATCAACGATCAATAGCTTTGGCATATTTTCAGTCTATCCAAAAAATCACCCAATAGCAATAGGCAACAATAATTTCATCTGTGTGCCCTGCATATACTTAGAAGTCATTACCACCACTCCTTTATGATTATCCTCAACAATTTTCTTGATCACATAAAGTCCAAGCCCGGTACCTTTTTTGCTTGAAAGTTTAGTCGTAAAGAAAGGTGTGAATAATTTATGCATATCCTCATCCTTTACACCCATCCCATTATCTTGAAAAATAACATGCGCATAATTATCTTCCTTAATTACACGCACGGTCAAGGTAGGCTGAAAACCCGGTTCCTGGGCTTCATTCTTGCGCTGCATCATGGCATCATAGCCGTTATCGATCAAATTAAAAAACACTTCCTGCAATTGGGTGAAATTGCCCTTAACCTTGGGGATCAAGGCAGGATCAAAATCACGAACGATCTTTAACTCACTCATCTTGATCTTAAACTGGACCATTTCAATGGCTGATTTTAAGACCGCATCCACATCAACAGCCACAAACCCTTCCTCACCTTTACGTGTATATTTTAAAAGGCCTTGGACGATCTCTCCTCCCTGCTTCACATTATCTTCAACCCGTACAAAAGCACGCTCCAATTCAATCAATATTTTCTTTATCTGCTCCTGGGAAAGCTCTTTTTGATTCAAGCGGATCGTGTCCAAAGCATCCCCTGCAATAAAACCCATCGCATGAAAACGATTATTAATCTGATGAGATAAACCATCAGCCATTGTACCAATGGTCGCCATCTTTTCGGCTTGGAACAATTGCTCGTGAGTAAATTTCATGTCTTCATAAAATTGGGCATTTTCAATAGCCAAGGCTGTTTGATTGGCTAAAATGCCAAAAACACTAAGATCATCCTCAGTATACACTTTTCCAGATTCTTTTTTCCCCATAACAATAATGGCAGTAAGATCCTGATCAACAAAGATAGGAACAATCAAAGCACCTTTGAGAGAAGCAATAATTTCCTCAATTTGGGTCAATTGAGGATCTTTATAGTCCTGAGATTTTTGTTTGATCTCTTCAAAAATAGTAAGATTCTTGTTGTTAGATAAATACTGTACCAAGGGTGAGCTTTTATCAATACTTTCAACAAATTGGCTTTGGCCTGATTTCTTCTTAGACGCTCCTAAAACATATTTTTGTAGATCTTCATCATAAATATAAACAATGGCATGCTCAATTTGTATTGCATGTGTCAATACATAAACAATCATATTTAGTAATTTTTTTAAATCTTTAATCTTGCCCATCCCAGACGAAGCCTGACGCAAAGTGGCTTGATAACGATGCTGTTCCTGCAATAAACGATCTTCGGCTCTTTTTTGAAAATAAAGGTAAACGGAAGGCCCCAGTGTTGCAAAAAAACCCATAAGAGAAACAGGCAGCAACCATAAACCCTTTCCTAATATTTTCCAACCTATCCATATTGGAATACCTAAAATAAATGAATAAACAAAAACAAAAATAGTAGCTCTAGTAATTACAATTCTAATATCCATTAAACGATATCGAATAATTGCATAAGCTAGAATCAAAACATAAGAAAAAACAAAAATATTTCCAATTGGCGGGAAATGAATATTATAAAAATAAGCAAAATTAGTACTCCCACCAGCAAAACCAATAAACAGAGCAACAAATATATACCGTAATTGAGACCGTCGATTTTCCACAGCCAAACGATATTCTTTATAAATCAGAAATAAAGAATAGTAACTAAAGAACGAAAAATAAATTAAATAGACTTGATACAAAGGACCTGGTGTCGGCCATAGTCTAAAATCAAATTTTGGCTCCATTGACTTGATAAGTAAAGCGCTAAAGACACTTAGAAAACCAAGAATAACAGCACAACAAATTCCAAAAATGAGCAACCTATATTTCTTAATCTTCAAAAGATTGAGAGTAAAGAAATAAAAAGAAATAGCTATAAATATTGAGTTAAAATGAAGCCAACGATTTAAAAAAAGAGCTTGATTAACAGTAGATAATTGACAGAGGAATAGCAATAGGCTCCAAGTGCCGATAAAAATCCCCATTATGCTATAACTAATATTAACAACATTGGATCTATTTTTAACAAAAACAATGAAACTTAAGAAATAACTCTCTATTGCAGTAATTAAAGCCGCAATAATATAAATCTTCTCGATAATATTTGATTGATTAAAAATCATATACTTCCCACCCTTTTTCAACTGCTATTCTTCTCATTCTAGAGTCGGGGTTTATAAGAATAGGTAAAGCGACTAAATTTAACAATTCTAAATCTGAGAAATCATCAGTATAAGCAACGCATGATTTCCAATCAAAGTTCTTTCTATCTATATACTCCTTAACTAACAAACACTTCCCTTGTCCAAAAGGAACAACGCCTTTAACAAATCCTGTATATTTGTTATCGACCACTTCTAATTCTGTCGCAATACATGAGTTAACATTTAAATAACTTAAACAGCTTTCAACTATTTCTTTCAAAGATGCTGAAACAATAAAAACCTCATCTTTATTTTCTATGTGATTCTTTATTAATTGGCATGTATCTAAAATGTAATAATTCTGAATAACTTCAGAATTAAATTTCTTAAAGAAATCTTCAAAATATTCCACCGTCCATCCTTTAAAAGTTTTATATGCAATATTTCGAATCTTCAAGGGTGATATGTGAAAACCTATTTTTTTAATTAAAAACCAAAAATAAATTTGCAAAGCTATCGAAATCTTAATTTTATCTTTCTTAATTAGATAATTGACTAAATATAATTGTGATTGACCTCGAATAATTACGTTATCAAAATCAAATATAACTATTCTTTTCATTTGTTTTGGCAGGAAAAAGGACGAGAATATTCAGACAGATATTTCAAGTGTTTTTCAGATGGATTCCAATTAACACTTTTATCCCAATCTTGAGCAACCATATTTCTAACCACATTCATTATTCTAAAAGCAATTTCTCTCATTGATTCCTTAGATATCATTCTTGCATTATTGTCTTTTGCAAAAACATCTTTAAACAAAATGTTGCTTTTATCAACAATAATCTTATTGCCCACAAATATCTCGCACCGTTTTAATTTTGGTAAATTCATGTTTGGTGGCAAGATTTCAAATGCCCCTTTAAATCCAATAGGAATTATTGGAATTCCGGTTATTAAGGCAAGCTTAACAAATCCAAGCTTAGGCTCAATCATTTTACCATTTCTAGATCGAGTACCTTCCGGGTAAATAACAACTATGTACCCTTCTTTTAATCTTTTAATAATTTCTCTAAAATAAGAATACCCCGGCTTCTCGGGGTCTATATATACTAAAATATTCAAGTTCATTAACCAACTAACTATGGGCCGCTTTGAGAGCTCTTTATTACCTAAAAAGACTAAATACTTCTCTTTATAAACTGCTGAAAGAACTATCCAGTCAATATAACTTGTGTGATTGGATATAATAATACAAGGGCCTTTTTGAGGTAACCCTTTAATATTATGTATCTTTTTAAGCCATAAACGAAATAATGAATATAGAAGTAATCTTAAGAATCTAAAGTTTACTCTTCTTAAAAGCCTCAAATTTTTTTTTATAATTTTCATAATTAGAGAATTTTATAAAAGAATTAATTTAGTTAAAACTTATACGTCAAACTCACCAATCCCATATTAGCATATTGCCTATACTTCCCATTAACGCTCCCCCCCGAAGCATTTGATACAGTATTATTAATGCTTCGTGTATCATAATCCAAGAATGAATACGCTATATCAAGGGTCAAGCGTTTTGTGATATCGTAACCAAAACCTGTTGTATAACCGTTGGAATTACTATCAGGTATTACAGGGTTAAAATCAGCGTCTGAAATGACCCTTTCGTGGTGGTAATAACCTAATCTAACACGAAAACTATCTGTAACGGCGTACTGGGTACCGATGGATTCAGACCAGGCAGAGTGCCAATCTTCTGGAATAGGCGTACCAACACCTAATGCCTGAAGGGTTGGGTTAGAAACATTGAGCGTTTCATATTTTGTGCTGGACCAATCCATCCATTCAAGATCAAGATTGATCGTCCATTTAGAGGTGGGTTTAAAACTATACCCTAAAAGTATGCTTTGAGGCAGGACTGATTTCTCATTAACAGGGGCCACATAATTTGAAATACCGTAAAATCCGGGATTGGCCCCATTAATACTTATTTTACCCGAATAATTATGGTCAATACGGCTGCGGTACATTAAACCAACCTGGTTCTGATCATTGATCTTAAACATGGTCGCCAAACGAAATCCCCAGGCATCATCCCTGCCTTTGAGTTCAGCAGTACCGTTAGCCCCGCCTGTTCCTCCGCCATTATTGAGCGCATAACTCTCATCCACCTTTGAATAATCATTATCTACACCTGCAGCCACTGACCATTGATCAGTCACTTGGTATGAAGCCACAAGAGAATTATCCACATCATTAATACTTGCCTGTGTGGTTGCAAAACTCAACGGGCTATTGGGCCCCCAATTTGTACCAAGGCCCCAATAAGAACCGCCACCGGCACCGATACTCAATTTATTAGGGATAATTGGGACTACCGCATAGAAATTAGGTACATTATATTCATTATTTTGTTCATGTACGGTGTTTCCATTGGGCTGTGTCATCTGAGCCCTTGGAGCAATAAGAGCATCGCCAAATGAGAATTCAGCACTTTTCATCTGATTAATACCAGCAGGGTTGTAATAAACAGCTGCTGGGGTGTCCGCTTCCCCTACAAATGCAGAACCTTCACCCATAGCTCCAGCATCAGGCGTTTCCAAAGCATAAGAACCTGACCCAGCCGCGAAAGCAGATTGACCGGAAAGGCTAAACACAAAAACAGCGACGACAATTATACGGAATAAAAACATTTTTTCCCTCCGCTTGTTAAGGGGTTTCATATCATGAATTATAAGTACGGATTAAATTATACTTCGACGAATGTCCGACAGGAAGGAAAATCAGAAATATTTTAATGTTTGTTCAAATTATTGAATTAACGTCATTTTCATGCTTTTAGCCCACAAAATCAAAAGCGTTTTTAATATGTTGAACACTAGGGACCTTTGATTCTTTCTGAACAATTGATATCACATCAAATCTTGAGGAAATATCCACTGATCGGTATTTGTATTTCAAATAAGACATGGCCATTTGGGAAAGTTTCCTGATCTTCCAGGCAGTCACAGCCTCATAAGGCTGTCCTTGATCCAAAGATTTACGGGTTTTTACTTCTATAAAACAGACGGTTTTGCCATCCTGGGCGATCAGATCGATCTCACCTAATTTATTACGGAAATTCTTCTCTAATATACGATAACCCTGACCTTTCAAATATTCCAAGGCCAAAGATTCGCCATAACTGCCCAAAGACCAGTTAGACATATAAAAAGCTTAGCAAATATATGTTAATAAATCAATAATTATATTGATGATTTAGAAAATTCTGCGGGATTCTTGTGATATTGGGTTTCGATGGTATGATGAAAAACAAGATAGTAATACAACATGCAGGCAAAACAAAGCAGGACAACGATCGTACCAGACCAGGAGAATTTTTGCTTCATGAAGACGCTCCCTCTAAGACCATTTGTTTTAAACATTCAACCCAGGCAGGATGCGTATTAAGACTTTCCACCAACTGCCAGGATTCTCCGCCCTGTTCCAGGAATAACTTCTTGTATTCTACACCAATCTCAATGATAGTCTCCAGGCAATCCGCGACAAAGGCCGGAGAAAAAATGAGCACCTTCTTGATGCCGCGCCCGGCTAATTGTTTGATCACTTCATCCGTATAAGGCTTGATCCAGGGCGTCTTGCCCAAACGGGACTGAAAACAGATCGTATATTCTTCCTTCTTGATACCAAGCTCCTGTACTAATCGGCGCGTGGTTTCAAAGCATTGCGCCCGGTAGCAATATTGATTCTTGGCATGATACACCGAACAACAATCCCCCAGACGGCAATAATTGTCACAGGATGATTTCATGATCTGATGCTCAGGCAGGCCGTGATAACTAAACAAATAATGGTCAAATGGCTGCTGAGCCATATATTTCTTGCCAATTTGGATAAAAGCTTTGATAAATAGCGGATGATCAAAAAACTGACTGATGATCTTGATCTCAGGCACCACTTCCCAACCTTTAAGCTGCTCCATCACCTCTTCCATGGTCGATCCGCTCGATGATGAAGCGTATTGGGGATACAAAGGAATAACAATCAACTGCTTGAACCCCTTGTTCTTCAAATGCGACAGGACTGACTTGATGCTGGGTGATTGATAGCGCATGGCCATTTTCACGTCAAAGCCATTTCCCAGCGCCTGCTGCAACAATGCCTCAAGCTGCAGGCCATATACTTTTAACGGGGATCCTTGCGGAGTCCATAGCTCACGATAACCTTTAGCGGATTCAGGGGCACGGAAAGGGGCGATGATCAGATTGATAAGCAAAAACCTGCGCCAAAAAGGGATATCAATCACACGGCGGTCCATTAAAAATTCGCGCAAATACTTGTACACATCCGCCACCGATGGACTGTCCGGAGTACCTAAATTGATGATCAAAACACCTGTCTTTGTTTGGGCCATGGTCAAATATTATAAGACATATTTTGCCAAGCACAACGGAATTAAAAAAAGACGCCCCGCCCAAAGGCGGAGCGTCAATGATGAAGTTACATCAGTGTTATTTATGCACCATGTCGATCGGTGATACAACCATGGAATACGTTCCGGTCACGATTTGCTTGGCCATATAAAAACTACCCTTTAACAAACCGCCAACCAGAGCAAACGGCAGGAACTTGGCATCCGTGGTTTCCGTCTTTACATTAGTGCTGACTTGTAAAGGCGACGTCATGACATCCTTAAGACCGCCCTGGAACTTTCCGATAGTGTCAGCAAAAGACGGCGCGCTTAAACCTAACACCGCAACAGTAATAAGAACAGAGATCGTCCGTTTCATAGGCACCTCCTGTCTTATGGGGTACACTACACCCTTCAATTCAAGTATGGCATAAAACTGCGCGAATGCAAGATGGCCGCAACGAACAAAGCAACGACACAAAAAAATCCGCCAAACCAAACCGTCGAACGAAGGCTGGACTTATCGTTTATATAACAAATGCCATAAAGGATACGGAAAATGATAAAAACGACCGCGAATGCGGTGATATAGGCCTGGGAAACGTTTGCCATTTGAGCGACAATGACACCGGCAGCAAAGGGCGGGAAGGCTTCAAGAGAGTTCAGCTGGGCGTAATGTGCCCGCTTGGAAGCACCCTGCAGACGCTCCAGGAACTCGCGGGGGCTGGAATTATTATAACCTTTGGAAGAAAACTTAGCGTAGCCCGCAAAAACAAGCGGCATGATGGCAGCTATCAATACGCATAAATAGGCAGTTGCCATGTACTACCACTCCAAAGCTCCACCCGTTTGATATTCGGTAACGCGGGTTTCGAAGAAATTCTTCTCTTTTTTCAGATCAATGACTTCGCTCATCCAGGGGAATGGATTGGCACTCTTATATTGCTGAGGCAAACGGAGTTTTTCCAAACGGCGGTCAGCGATGTATTGGATGTATTCACGGATCATGGGCACATTAAGTCCCAGGACACCGCGCGGCAGGCATTCCTGGGCGTAGTTGCATTCCAATTCAACTGCGGTCTTGATACGTTTGATCAAGTATTCCTGGAATTCAGTGGTCCAGCAATAAGGATTCTCATCGATGATGGTATTGATCAGTTGAATACCAAAATTCATATGAATACTCTCATCGCGCAGGATATACTGGATCTGCTCGCAGGTGCCGGGTAAACGATTTTGACGGCCGAAGGATAAAAGCGTCACAAATCCGCTGTAAAAGAAAATACCCTCTGTAACGACATAAAAAGCCACCAGATTATCAACAAATTTTTGCAAACCCGCCACTGTCGTCAGGTCAACACCCGCATCAATGATGCCGTCGGTACAGCTCATGGAGAATTCATCTTTTTCATAGATCTCTTTGTTCTCGCGGTACATATTAAATATCTCGGTCTCATCCAGTGATAATGATTCAGAAATATATTGAAAAGTATGCACGTGAACAGCCTCTTCAAAAGCCTGACGCAGCAAATACTGACGGCATTCGGGATTATCAACCATCTTGTAGATAGACAGGACGATATTATTACCCACCAAAGTCTCAGCGGTCGAGAAAAAACCTAAATTACGTTTGATCACATGACGCTCATCAGGCGTAAAAGTATCTGCCTTTTTCCATTGCTCGATATCACGCTGCATGGAAACTTCCGTCGGCATCCAGGTATTAGCACAGGCATCCAGGTAAAAATGCCAGGCCCACTTGTATTTGATGGGTACCAGCTGATTAACATCTACGGTACGGCTGTTGAGGATGATCCTCTTATTGTCAGCAGAAACGCGTTCACGCGTCATGCGTATTCCGCCCGTGCATTCTGGAAAATTAATATCTGGATTGGTTTTGGAAGTTTCTGGCATTCTAAATTCTCCTCAATTAAAAATTACTGGCACGATTCGCAATCCTGGACCGGTTCAGCACCAGGCTTTGGTGTTGGAGCATCCATCACCTTGCCCTTATCATCACGTTGGCGCTGACCAATTACATTAGCATATTTAGTAATATCCAGGGTGCTTTTTTCAATGCGGGTCGCCCCCATGGAACGCAAATAATACGTGGTCTTGAGCCCCTTTTCCCAGGCGTACATGTACATGTCACTGATCTTCTTACCGCTGGGTTTAGCCTGATACAAATTCAAGGACTGCCCCATGTCGATCCATTTCTGACGGCGGCTGGCAGCCTCGATGATCCATTCATATTCGATCTCAAAGGCGGTGGCGTATTTAGCCTTGAGAGATGCCGGCACGCGCGTGATTTCCTGAACGCTGCCATCGAAATACTTAAGATCATCGATCATTTCCTGGTCCCAGATACTTAATTTCTTAAGGTCTTCCACCAGGCATTCATTGATCACTGTGAATTCACCGGAAAGATTACTTTTAACGAAGACGTTCTTGTACATAGGCTCGATCGACTGAGTGACACCGGTGATATTACCGATAGTAGCCGTCGGAGCGATGGCCATGACCAGGCTGTTGCGCAAGCCGTTCTCTTTGATCGCGGCACGCAAAGGCGACCAGTCCATGCGGGCAGAACGGTCCATACTTAAATAACCACCGCCACGTTCTCTGTCTAAAAGCTCAATGGTATCAATGGGCAGCAAACCGCGGTCCCACTTGGAGCCCTTATAACTTGAGTAAACCCCGCGCTCGCGCGCCAGCTCAGTGGAAGCAAGCAAGGCATAATAAGAAACAGCTTCCATGCTCTCATCGGCAAAATCCACCGCCTCTTGAGACGCATAGCTGTGATTCAAACTATACAAAGCATCCTGGAAACCCATGATCCCCATACCGATGGGACGATGACGCTGATTAGCTGTCTTGGCCTCAGCAGTCGGGTAGTAATTGATATCAATAACGTTATCCAGCATGCGCACCGCGGTCGCGACCGTCTCTTTGAGCTTCTTGGTGTCGATCCCCTCGGCGCCAACATGGGCGGCGAGATTGACAGAACCAAGATTACAAACAGCGGTCTCATCCTTGGAAGTATTCAACAAGATCTCTGTGCAAAGATTGGAGCTGTGGACCACCCCCGCATGGTCTTGGGGCGAACGTATATTGGACGGATCTTTCCAGGTGAGCCAGGGATGGCCGGTTTCAAATACCATGCCCAGCATCTTGCGCCACAATTGCACCGCGGAGATGATCTTGAAATTCTTGATCTTCCCCTCCTTGGCCAATTGCTCATATTCTTCATAGCGCTTTTCAAAAGCCTGACCGTAAATATGATGCAGGTCTGGCGCTTCAGATGGTGTAAACAAAGTCCAATCCGCATTGGCCTTGACCCTCTTCATAAACAAGTCAGGGATCCAGGAAGCGGTGTGCATATCATGCGTGCGGCGGCGTTCATCGCCGGTGTTTTTGCGCAATTCAAGAAAATCTTCAACATCCAAGTGCCAAACTTCCAGATAAGCGCACATCGCCCCCTGGCGTTTGCCGCCCTGGTTTACAGCCAAAGCCGTATCATTAGCCACCTTTAAAAATGGAATGATCCCCTGGCTTTTGCCATTGGTGCCCTTGATGCGGCTGCCCATGGCGCGCACACTCGTCCAGTCATTACCTAATCCGCCGCTCCACTTGGAAAGCATGGCGTCATCCTGGATGCATTTAAAGATATGCATCAGGTCATCTTCAATGGTGGTCAAAAAGCAGGATGATAATTGAGGATGACGGGTCCCGGAATTAAACAAGGTCGGCGTGGATGACATGAAACGGAAGGTCGAAAGGATATTATAAAACTCAATGGCCTTTTCATTCTTCTTAAGGCCTTCGTTAGCCGCCAGCCCCATGGATACGCGCATCCAGAAGATCTGAGGCAATTCAATACGGCGGTCTTCCCAATGGATGAAATAACGGTCATACAAGGTTTGCAATCCCATATAACGGAATATAAAATCACGCTCAGGGACAATGGCCTTGCCTAATAATTTCAAATCAAAAAGCTTTAAGGACGGATCCAATAATTCATGCTGGATACCTTTTTGAATATACGCCGCCAGGTATTCCGGGTATTCCGCGCGCATGCGCTCAAAAGAAACTTCCTCAGCCAATGCTTCCTGATATTCCATCAAAAGCAATAAACGTGCAGCCACAAATCCGTAATTGGGTTCTTTCTCTATAAAAGAACGCGCAGCCATGACATTGGCCTGGAACAACTGACGCTCGGTCATGCCATTGAAATAACTTTTAACAGCCTCTTTAAAAAGCTTATCAGCGGAAACATCTGCCAGCCCTTTGCAGCACGTTTCAAACCGGAAACGCACTTCATCAAGATCAATTGGCCTCTCAACACCCTTTTCATTCTTAATGACTAAATTCTTGACCCATTCAATGGACTCTTCAACCTGGATCTGACCACGGTTACGGCGGGCCTTGGCACGGTCTTCTCTATAGATGATGTAACGCTTGGCCACTTCATGGTAACCTGCTGCCATGATGACTTTTTCAGCAATATCCTGAACTTCTTCAATATGGACAGATTTACCATCCGGCCAGCGGGTACGGATCTCGGAAACAACCTTTTCAGTCAATTCCTGGGCCTTTTCAATCAAAATCTCATTATAAACACCCTTATTTTGGGCGATCAAAGCCTTGGCAATGGCTAAGGCTATCTTTTCCTGTTTAAAAGAAACAACCTTTCCGTCGCGTTTGATCACAGAATACAATTCAAACAATTTGCGGCGCTCTGCATGGTAGCGTCGGTAACTGGCGTAACGCTCACCAACTTCCTTATGCCCGTTCTCATACAATTGACGGATAACCTCATCCTGGATCTCTTCAACCGTTAAAAAAGGACGTGAGATGCCCCTCTCCTTAAGGACAGCCACCACACAATCAGTGACTTTCTGGGCATTGCTCATCAGCTCATCACTGAGCTCTGACTCACGTGGAAGGCCGATCTGTTCTTTAAAGGAATTAGCGATAGCGTGGGTGATGCGGTTGGGAACGAATTCGATGATCTGACCATTGCGTTTCTGAATCTTAATGTCGAAGTTGGCCGCGGTTTCATTGGACATTCTGGTCTTCCTCCTAAACGGTGTGAAACTTAAAAAACACTATATATACGCTTTTCCTTTTGATGTAATACTACATATAGTAGTTTGATAAAAACTCGAAGTCAAACTTTTTTTCATTTTTTTTGATGGATTTGCCGGCAAAAGCTCGTCGTAAAAACAACAATGAGCTTCTGCCGGCCACAGCGGTCGTTAATTTTTTACTGAATTAAAACGCTTTTCAACTTCCTGCCAGTTGACCACATTCCAAAACGCGGCAATGTAATCGGGACGGCGGTTTTGATAATGCAGATAATACGCGTGCTCCCAAACATCAATACCCAGGATGGGAGTTTTGCCTTCCATCAAAGGACTGTCCTGATTGGGTGTTGAAGAGATCTCTAATTTACCATCTTTACCGACAGAAACCCAGGCCCAGCCGCTGCCAAAGCGGGTAGTCGCGGCCTGCGCGAATTTTTCCTTGAGCGCGTCAAAAGAACCAAAGGCAGCGTCGATCGCCGCAGCCACCTTGCCCTGAGGCTTACCGCCGGCATTGGGGCCGATGATGGTCCAAAAGAAAGTATGGTTGGCATGCCCGCCGCCGTTATTACGAACGACATTACGGATATCTTCGGGAATAGCATTGATGTCAGCGATCAACTGCTCAACGGATTTGCTTTCCAGATCAGTTTTGCCTTTGATGGCATTATTAACATTATTAATGTAGGCTTGATGATGCTTGGTGTGGTGGATCTCCATGGTACGCGCATCAATGTGCGGTTCCAGAGCACTGTACGGATATGCTAACGGGGGCAAAGTATAAGCCATAATTGATTCTCCTTTTAATATTAATGATTGTGTCCGCAACCGCAAGCTTCGCCTTTAACAGCTTTGAGAACTTCCTCATAATTAGGCTCTGAGGCGACTTCTTTGACTAATTGGACATAGGTGACTTGACCAGCCTCATTGACCACAAATATAGCCCGGGCTAAAAGACCCAAACCC
>Ga0206807_1062_pt1 | contig 20406 bp, 22 predicted proteins | sample Alteio_BWOrgCont_57_FD_152915 | JGI IMG/M metagenome (GOLD analysis project Ga0206807, IMG submission 152915) | Enriched cells from forest soil in Barre Woods Harvard Forest LTER site, Petersham, Massachusetts, United States -... | ecosystem: Environmental > Terrestrial > Soil > Temperate forest >...
TAACAGCTGCTAAATATTTAAGCAATATCCATAATGGAAAGGGGATATTATTAGGCGGTATCTCAGGTGTTCCGCCGGTTAAAGTTCTTATTCTGGGTGCTGGTGTTGTAGGTGAATTTGCTGCGCGAACAGCCTTCGGGCTTGGCGCTTCTGTAATGATATTTGACAATTCGATCTACCGGTTAATGCGGCTCCAAAATAATATTGGTCACCGATGCAGTACGTCTGTAATCGAGCCTATTACTCTTGCAACCGAGCTTGCCGATGCCGATGTAGTAGTAGGTGCGCTGAAACCTGTTAACGGGATCACGCCTATCGTTGTTTCAGAAGCCATGGTCAGCAATATGAAGGCTGGATCGGTAATAATTGATATCAGTATTGATCGTGGTGGCTGCTTTGAAACATCTCACCTGACTTCCCATGAAAATCCTACATTTAAGAAGTATGATGTAATCCATTATTGCGTGCCGAATATAGCTTCCGGCGTTGCGAGAACCGCTTCCAGGGCTATCAGCAATGTACTCATGCCTATTTTGCAGCAATGCGCCGATATGGGTGGCATGGAAGGAATCATACAGGCAAAAAGCGGTATCCGGAACGGGGTTTACATATACAAAGGCTGTGTCACCAATGCACCCATTGCCAAGCGTTTTAACATTAAGTATACGGACCTGGACCTGCTGCTCAGCTCACAAACCTAACCATCCTTCATGCCCAATAATAGAAGAAATAAAGCCATAGCCGGCTACCACTTACTAATGATACTATCGGCGGTTGATTTCAGGATCACGGGAGCAGAAGATATGGTCATCCGTGACTACCTTGTTCATGAGTTCCCCATCAAGATCAACCTGGATAAGGAAATGACCATCATCAGTAATCTGCGACCAGATGACTGGGAAGCCCACTACTTAAAAATGATGGATGACTTTTACGATGATGCTACCCACGAGGAGCGCATCAACCTGATCAATTTTGCCATCGAGCTAACTAAGGCTGATAATGTAATAACGAAGGAAGAGAATCACTACCTTAATTTGCTGTTTGAACACTGGGAACCAGCCTAGCCAATACCAGATTTCTTAATAATGTGGTAACTTTTTGTTGTTGTTGGATAACTCTTTTGCATCTAAAATGGGGTCAACTTTATAGTGTTTCTAACACTAAAAACAACCAATTTTATGCACGAAGTAATCGCCAACGAAGAACACACGCTCAACGAAGCGTCTGAAAACATGCATGATGTAGCGACCGAAGAGGCTACAAGCGACGCATTGCACACAGAAGCCATCCATCACGAAGAAGAAGAACAGGATGAGCATCAGGACGCCGAAGGTCATGTGCACGAAGAAGAAATGGATGAAACTGAGGAAGAACTTACTGACGACGAGTCGTCTGAAGAAGATGAAGAAGAGCATCACGAAGGTTAGTCCGGAATAAAAAGTCCCGCTTGTCAGCGGGACTTTTTACATTAACTATTTTCATACTTCGTATATTGCTATTTTTTGAACTGAGGGATAAGATCCTGGGCAAGCTTAACCATTTGGTTAATACCCTCTTCCGGAAGTAATCCTTTTTTAAAGTCGTTCAAAACGTTTGGCAATTTCACATCCATTTCGCGGAGGAACGCTTCTTCAAATGCTTTCACATTCTTAACCGGAACTTCGCGGATCAGGTTGTTCGTACCGAGATAGATCATCGCAACCTGCTTTTCCACTGTGTACGGAGCAAATTGTTTTTGCTTCAGGATCTCTACGTTACGGCTACCTTTATCAAGAATGATCTTGGTTGCTGCATCGAGGTCACCACCGAATTTAGAGAAAGCTTCCATTTCCCGGTAAAGCGCCTGATCCAACTTGAGCGTACCAGCTACTTTCTTCATCGACTTGGTTTGCGCGTTACCACCCACACGGCTTACAGATATACCTACGTTGATGGCTGGACGAATACCAGCGTTAAACAAGTTTGATTCAAGGAATATCTGTCCGTCTGTGATAGAGATCACGTTGGTTGGGATGTAGGCTGATACGTCACCCGCCTGGGTTTCGATAATCGGAAGGGCCGTAAGGCTACCACCACCTTTTACCATATGACGGATGCTTTCAGGCAAGTCATTCATTTTGCGCGCTACATCATCGTTGTTGATGACCTTGGCAGCACGTTCCAACAAGCGGCTATGCAGGTAGAATACGTCGCCGGGATATGCTTCACGACCCGGAGGACGACGAAGCAACAAGGATACTTCGCGATATGCGACCGCTTGTTTTGACAAGTCATCATATACAACCAATGCAGGACGACCTGTATCACGGAAGAATTCACCTATAGAGGCACCGGCAAACGGAGCGAAGAACTGCAACGGAGCAGGATCAGCGGCAGAAGCGGCAACGATAACTGTATAAGCCATAGCGCCATTATCTTCCAGTGTTTTCATCACACCAGCGATAGTGGAGGCTTTCTGGCCAATAGCAACATAAATACAATAAACAGGCTTGCCGGCAGCGTAAAACTCTTTCTGATTGATAATGGTATCCACGCAGATAGCAGTCTTACCAGTCTGACGATCACCGATCACCAACTCACGCTGACCACGACCGATCGGGATCATCGCATCAATTGCCTTGATACCTGTCTGAAGCGGTTCCTTAACCGGCTCACGGAAGATAACGCCGGGCGCTTTGCGCTCGATCGGCATTTCATATAAATCGCCCTTTAGCGGACCTTTACCATCTATCGGCTCACCGAGTGTGTTAATAACACGACCCAGCATGCCTTCGCCTACTTTAATGGAAGCGATCTGGTTAGTGCGATGTACTTTGGCGCCTTCCTTAATACCGGCCGGGTCACCCATCAATACCACACCCACATTGTCTTCTTCAAGGTTCAAGGCAATCGCCTTAACACCATTTTCGAATTCGACCAATTCGCCTGAACGAACACCGTTCAATCCATAAACACGCGCGATACCATCACCTATCTGCAATACGGTACCAATTTCTTCCAGGTTAGTGCTCCCGTCAAGGTCACTTAACTGTTGGCGCAATATCGCCGATATTTCATCCGGTTTAATGTCAACCATTATTTATGATATTTAAATTCAAAAAACTAAAAGCAAAATTTATACTTCCAATGATCTTTAGCTCAACCTGTTGGTGTAGCTATAATCGATGAAGGTTGTTCTAATATTATTCAGATCACGGCGAACACTTGCATCCAGCAGCTTGTCGTCGGTCTCTATTACAAAGCCCCCTATTAATTCAGGATCAATGTGCGTTTCAATTTCCAATTTATCGCCGGGCATGCTAGCTGCCACCTTCGCCACTATACCTGCCTTTACCGTCTCGTTCATCGGAACTGCGGTGGTGATATGGATGGTGCGGATATTCTTCATTGTTTTGTACTGGGCAATGAATGCAGGCGCAATTTCGTCGAGGTTGGATTCACGGTTCTTTTTGATGAGCAAGTCAACAAATGACTTAGTCAGTGGGTTTACTTTGCCGCTTAATACCGTATTAATAACAGCAATTTTTTTATCACTATTAATAATAGGGCTGTGCAACATATTTTTAAACTCCCTGCTGATGGTGCAAATCCTATCCAATAATTTCATATCCTCAAGCGTCGCATCGAGGCTATTTTGTTCGATAGCCAGATCGAGCAGCGATTTTGCATAACGGGCAGCGAGACGTGGGTTCTGCATAATTTATCTAAATCTACTAATTAATTCATTTTAATATCGGCAGCCAGTACATTCATAAAACCGGCCTGGCTTTCAGATGTCGCCAGTTGCTGGCGAAGAATTTTTTCGGCCACTTCTACCGCAAGGTTACCGATCTCATTTTTCACTTCGGTCAGGGCAGCCATCTTTTGCATCTGGATCTGTACCTGGGCATCGGCGATAATCTTATTCGCTTCCACTTTTGCTTCTTCTTTAGCACCGTTTACGATGCCATCTTTTATTTCTTTTGCTTCCTTCAGCATCTGAGAACGTTCTTCACGCGCCTGCATCAATAACTTCTCATTTTCAGACTGCAGCATGCTCATTTCTTTCTTTACACGTTCGGCAGTGGAGATAGAATCAGCAATACCCGCTTCGCGTTCGCTGAGGGTGTTCAATATGGGCTTCCACGCAAATTTGCGCAGTATGTAAAAGACTACCAGGAACGCGATGAGCGTCCAAAAGAATAAACCGAACTCCGGGGTCAGCAAATCCATGATTACAGATTTTTAGTTTAATTATTATTTATGTTCTTTCCGGGTGTTTATCGCCGGATGGTCAATTAGTTTAAAAACTGCATCCTCTGCCCTCTGCGTCGGATGCAGTTTAATGTTGTACTGATTAAAGTACGATAGCCAGCAAACCTGCGATAACGCCGAAAAGCGCCACACCTTCAACGAAGGCTGCAGTAAGGATCATGTTTGCACGGATGTTTTCGTAAGCTTCAGGCTGACGAGCGATTGATTCCAGTGCACCCTTACCGATCTGACCGATACCAACACCAGCGCCAAGAGCAGCAATACCTGCGCCAATAGCGCCACCTGCTTTACCGAGGCCATCAGAGGCTAACATAATTGTGTTTAACAACGTCATTGTATATGGATTTTGATTAAAAAAAACTACGCTATAACTTCTTCATTTTGTATTTCATCCTCAATGTGGTGGTGGCTATGAGAAGGCTCTTCGATAGCCTGCCCGATAAACACCGCAGTAAGGTTAGCAAATATAAACGCCTGTATGGCTCCTACGAGCAATTCAAGCATGAACATAAATACAGAGAAGGCCAGAGAAACCACAACGAAGCCACCACCAGCGAAACGACTTAACCCACCAAAGATGAATATCATGGAGATCACACTAAGGATCACGATGTGACCGGCCAGTATGTTTGCAAAAAGACGTATCGTCAGGGCAATGGGCTTAATAAATAGGGACATGATCTCGATGGGTACCAATAAACACTTTACACCAAACGGTACCCCGGGAGGATTGAGCAGGTGACTCCAGAAATGTTTGTTGGAACTTACCAGCATTACTATGAATGAGATGATCGCCAGACAAAGGGTTACGGCAATGTTACCTGTGAAATTGGCACCACCGGGGAGTAAGCCTAAGAGGTTGTTGATCCAGATAAAAAAGAAGATCGTCAGGATCAGCGGCATATAGCGGGCATATTTATGACCAAGGTTGGGCTTTACCACTTCGTCGCGCATAAATATGATGATCACTTCCATAGCATTCTGCATGCCAGATGGCGCTTTCATATGGCCGTGTTTCTTGTATTTTCTTGCCACACTGGTCATGACCCACAACAATAATATTGCGGAGATCAGCATGGATAAGATATTCTTGGTTAACGACAGGTCATACAATTTTGAACCATCGTCCGCAATTACTTTTTCCTTCATCGCCTTTTCCAGGTGATAGCCGTTGTACGAATTGCTTTTCATTGTTTTATCATCAGCCATTTTTGTCCACTCTTCAAAGTGAGCGGAAGAAAACACCTGTATTCCCTTGCCCTGCTGATAAATAATAACCGGTAGTGGAAATGCGACCGGCTTGTCATTCATTTCGAAGAAATGCCAATCGTGTGAATCCGCAATGTGACCGAAGATTACCTTTATAGCATCAAAACCCTTTTTTTCCTGCGGTGGTGGAGGCGGAGTAGCTTCCTGCGCGCCTACGGTACCGATGGCGCCGGATAATACAAAAGAGAGAAATAGTAAGGAGAATAAATATCTAAAATTCATTACGTAGCCCTGAAAATTTGCGCAAAGATACCTGTTTTAGTTTTAATTTTCTAAGGAAATTTTACGGCATATTATTGGGCTAATAAATAGCTATTAATGAAACTAATTAATTCAACTATCTTCTTGTCTGTTTTCTGTCTTAAAGTTGTTTTCGACTTGAAACTGTCCTTGTCCGTGGTCGCTACCCTAACAACTGGCTTTGGATCTACTCCGAGCATTTAAAGGCCATTTTGGTAACCATTGAATGCCCCAATTGAAAAAAAATAATTTACTCATTTCATATTATGCAATAACACATGAGAACTTCTGGTAGCTGGTTCACGGATAAACCAGATGAACTAAGTACCGTGCGGAATGCCCCATTTATGCCCCAATCCAGGTCCATTTAGTGCATTATCGTTTTGTATTACGCCTATTGTTCCTGATACGGGTGGTGCTTATGGATTCTGAATGTAATGCCCCATTATTAAAAATATCTCATCAGCGCAATTACATGATATTTATTAATGTAAGTGTTTACTGAAGATACTTCTGGCAGTTTACTGCCGTTGTACATTACCCAATGATTGCCTCATTCATGCCCCATTGGTTAGTCCGCGACCTGAATCGGGACGCCCGGCCAACAGTCGGAGCCTATCTCCTTAAATTGTAATCTATCCCTGCCAAAATCCAACAAAGTTTCAACAGGTTTTCGGAACAAACAAATTGAGCTTTTATCATAACTCATCTTTTTGGGTATGATACCGCTGGAGGATCGGTGTAATAAAAAATTCCTTGGAGTATGGGTCCGGGCTGTGGGAGTTTTGGAAAGGTGAAAAATATCGAGTCCCTGAATGGGCCTCACAAGGCCAACATACAGATCACCTATGGTTTCAGCGCTCCATGAAAACGGATCTTAATTTTGCAAGCCGGTTGGATAGATACGGTCGCATAAAGAAAAGGGTGTTTCTTATGTAATTAAAATGGCCAATAAATAATGCAAAAATGACTATATTTAGTTTATGAAGGTATTCATATCGATATTGTTGTTGTCTTGCATACGAATGGCCTGTTATGCGCAGCCCGGCACTTTGGACAGCAGCTTTGGTGTGAATGGGATTGAATCCATCCATATGATAAATAGCGGTGGCTTATACGCCTTGTCAATACAATCTGATCAAAAAATGGTAGCAGTGGGCTGGGGGGATAGTTCATTAATAAGATTGAATGAAGACGGGACATTTGACAAAACTTTCGGCTACCGTGGAAGAATGGATATAGCAGGATCATCGCTTAATTTTCAAGTTAATGGGGGTTTTATTATAGTAAGGCAAGATTCGATGTTTTTTAATGCGACGCGATACAAGAACAATGGAATGCCCGATAGTTCTTTTAATGGTGATGGCACTATAATAAACTATATGGGCGAGCAGTGTTATGGTACAGTTGTACAGACAGACGGTAAAATAGTAATAGCCGGGAGCGTTCATTATCAGATTGGGGCCATGAGATATAATCCAAATGGATTGCTCGATAGCTCGTTTAATAAAAATGGCGTGGTATCTGCTCGTTTAGGAGGCTACGTTGGTGAAAAAGTCTGTATTTTGATCCAACCTCTTAATAAGATAGTCCTTACCGGATATAATACTACCATTATTGATTCAATGGGCCATACGAGGAATGATTTTATTCTTTTACGATATAGTGATAACGGCAGCCTTGATTCATCTTTTGGAACGAATGGCATCGTCGTTACTGATTTTGCAAGTATTCATAATTTTGCTACTTCAGCTGTTTTGCAGCCTGACGGCAAAATACTGGTCGCAGGAACATCTCAACAACCCAATAGCAGTTCTGACTTTGCCATAGCACGATTTTCGGCAGATGGAGTGCCGGACAGCAGTTTCGGCATTGATGGCAAAGTAACCGCTGATATAGATACTGGTAAAAACGATGTACCCCGTGGCATAGCATTGCAGGCAGATGGTAAAATTGTACTGGCAGGCATATCTTATAGCGCAATAACAAGAAATGTTCTTTCATTAGCGAGATTTACGATTAGTGGTAGTCTTGATAGCACGTTTGGAAAAAATGGGAAAGTTATAGCAGATATTATCGGGATTGGTGGTCAGATTATGGCTGTTGCAATACAATCTAATGGTAAAATTGTTGTTGCAGGATATGCTGAAGCTACACCCGGCACCCTCCAACCTTTTCTTGCACGCTATCTGGGTGATGGCCAGGTCAGTGTGTCTCATATAAACCAATTACCACAAAGTAATCGAATCTATCCCAACCCTACCACCGGCATATGTACGCTGACGGCGGACAGCTATAAAGATTTGGTGAGCATAACGGTATCCGATATGCTGGGCAACTGCGTGATAAAGATCAATTATAATTTCGGCGCCTCGAGAAAAACAGAATTAAACCTCTCACAATTGCCACGTGGGATTTATACAGTGCGGATACAAGACAAAAGCGAGTCCGGCATGATTAAGGTGACTAAGCAATAGCGATGCGTTTCCCTCGTTCAGGCGGGTAAAAAACGCAAGTGAACTTGTTCAACGGGTCACATTTTTAAATATACAAAGTAGAGACTAGTTATTGAACGATGAATACTGACAATATTTTCAAGGCACTTATCATTACAACAGCAAAACAATTGTATTGCTCAACAATTATATTTAACGCTATGAAAACTTTCATCTTCTCTTTTATTATTTCTGTTTTGTTTTTAGGCTGTGACAAAAATAACACTGCTCTTACGCCGGCCAGACAATTGGCGGGCAACTGGACAACACCCAATCCCGTGACTTTCTATTACAGCAGTGAGGGGTGCGGTGGCTATGCCCGTTACAGTTCGTTTCCGATGAAGGTCAATTGGCAGATAACCGCCGTTGGAGACAGCTCTGTAAGCATTACCTGGACCCTTGTTTCTTCAGGTAGCCAATCCACGATCGGCAACAATTGCGGATTACCATGCCCCTCACTTGCTTTTCCTCTCGAGTTTGTGGGTGTGATCTCAGGAAGTAAATTCGCACTTGATGAACATCAGTCAATCGGAAATGTTTTGGTGGGCATATTCAACTTCACTACAGATAATATTACCGGGACAATGACTGAAAAAGATTGTCCCGTTTATTGCAGTGGATATTCAACTGATGCGAATACTTTTATTCTAACCAGGGTAAACTGATACTGATGTTACATCACTGCACAGGGGGTTAAATAAACGGACTAAAATGATAAAAATGTGCCTTACAGCGGGCCTCTTGATTAGCATTTTATCAAGTGTACCTGCGATCTCACAACAAGTAAGCCCCTCCGGGAATAAGTCGCTGTTATGGACCATCAAAGGAAAAGGTTTGGCGAAGCCATCCTATCTTTTCGGGTCAATGGATTATGTATGCCCTCCAGACTATTTCTGGTCAAAAAGCATGCAGGAATCTTTTGATAAAAGTGAAAAGGTTTGCTTTTCATTGGACGTTGGTAATCAGGCTTTAAAAACACAGGCTGTGGAAATATTCACGGATAAACACAAACACCTTAAGGATTATTTTACCACAGCCGAATACATTGCTGTAAAGCAATTTGCGCGGGATAAGATGCACCTTGACCTCGATCCTCCAAAAATACAGTCTTTAAACCCTTTGGCGATACAACCCTTCATTGTTAAACAACTTTTAGGATGTGCCGATCCCGTCTCTTACGAATCACGCATTCTAGTTAAGGCAAGGAAGGAAGGCAAAAAAATACTTGGGATGGAGACTTTAGCTGAATATTCCATCGACATTGAGGCCACTCGCTTTAACGATAAGATCGCCGAGATATTAGTTGAAATGGCAAAAGGGAGCACTTATTATCGTGACTACAGAAACAATATAGAGCGTGCCTACCAACAGCAGGATATACAACGCATCAATAGCCTATTTAAGGCTGCAAAACCATTTTCCAAAGCAGATCTCGGCATATTCCTGGATGAAAAAAATAAACGATGGCTTGCCAGGATGCCCGCGATGATGAATCAATCACCTGTGTTCTTTCTGATCAACTCAATTAATATGTGGGGTGAAGAAGGCCTGATCAGTTTGTTGAGAAAAGCCGGATATATTGTCGAGCCGGTGCATTAGGAATATACGTTGCGGCGAATTGATGACTGCTGCATTGGGCTGTTGGCTGACAAATTAGTTAGCCGTACCGTATCTAAAGAAAGAAGACCGTGCCGATTTTTTTTTGACCAAAGTCGTGAACATGGAATAATTACTTACATTTGCCGCTCGAATGTTTACTACACTACATATGCATCACCATCATCTTACCCCAAAGGTAGGCCGTGATCGTATTGTGTAGTCTCTAATAGAAATCAATATCATCAAAAGGTTTACCGTATACACGGTAAACCTTTTTTCATTTTAGCCATGTTATGAAACTAAAAATAGCGATACAGAAATCGGGAAGGCTGCTGGACGGCTCCATCAATTTATTAAAAGACTGTGGTATACAGCTAAACAACGGGGTGAACAAGCTTAGAACAGAGGCCTATAACTTCCCACTGGAAGTACTATTCCTCCGGGACGATGACATACCTCAATATGTGGCGGACGGAGTGGCAGATATAGGGATGGTTGGTGAAAACGTAGTGCTGGAAAAATGCAAACAGGTCGTAGTCATAGAGCCGCTGGACTTTGCCAGGTGCAAGCTATCTATAGCCGTACCCAAGGCAGACACCTACAACGGCCCGGACTGGTTACAAGGAAAAAAAATAGCCACCAGTTATCCCGTGATACTGCGAAACTTCCTGGAACAAAATAATATAGCCGCTGAGATCCATGAGATAAGCGGATCGGTAGAGATAGCGCCAGGTATAGGCATTACCGATTGCATATGCGACCTCGTTAGTTCAGGTAGTACCTTATTCCTTAATGGCCTAAAGGAAGCGGAAGTGATATTGAGATCTGAAGCTGTAATAATTGGCGCCGGTAATATAAACGAGGGAAAACAAGCACTGCTGAATAAGCTGTTATTCAGGATCAGGGCCGTAAAAAAGGCCAAAAGATACAAGTATATACTGCTGAACGCGCCTGATGCCAACCTCGAGGAGATATCCAGCCTCATCCCCGGCATGAAAAGTCCAACCATTCTACCGCTTGCGACACTGGGCTGGAGTTCGCTACACTCGGTAGTACACGAAGATGACTTCTGGAATATTATTGAAAGCCTCAAAGCAGCGGGCGCTCAAGGCATATTGGTATCCCCCATAGAAAAGATGATCTTATGATAATTCCAATAAAATATCCCACAGCTGATCTACTAACGGAAGTATTGCGCCGCCCATCATCCAATAATGCCGCGGTGCAGAACAGTGTAACCAAGATCATTGACGACGTCAAAAGCAGGGGCGATGTTGCAATACGGCACTATACCGAACAATTTGACCACGCGTTCGTTGATAGTTTTGAAGTACCAAAGCAAAAATGGAAGGATGCAGCTTACAGCGTGACCGATACGTTGAAAAAAGCTATTGATGTGGCGATAAATAACATCAGCAAGTTTCATGCTGCGCAGGCAGAAGTGGCGTCGCCGACGGAAACATCCGAAGGTGTGATCTGCTGGCGCAGATCAGTAGCAATAGAAAAGATCGGGCTGTATATCCCCGGTGGCTCCGCCCCACTGTTCTCTACGCTACTGATGCTGGCGGTACCAGCAAAACTAGCGGGCTGCAGGGAGGTCATTGTGTGCACCCCACCAGACCGCAATGGCAATATAGACGGTACCATACTGTATGCAGCATATATTGTGGGTGTAGACCGGATATTTGGTATTGGTGGCGCTCAAGCTATTGCAGCTATGGCCTATGGAACCAAGACGGTGCCGAAGGTGCATAAAATTTTCGGGCCGGGAAACAGCTATGTAACTGCGGCGAAGGTAATGGTCGGCGCATCAGGAACAGCGATCGATCTACCTGCCGGCCCTTCAGAAGTGGCTGTACTGGCGGACGATAGCTGTATCCCTGCTTTTGTGGCAGCCGATCTGCTGGCTCAGGCGGAGCACGGCGCTGATTCACAGGTGCTGCTGGTTACAGATAGCGCTACTGTACTTAATGAAGTATACGCAGAAGTGGAAAAGCAATGCAGCCTGCTCCCCAGGAAGGACATTGCCGCGGCAGCCCTGCGCAACAGCCAATTCATCCTGGTTCGTAACCTATCCGACGGCATGGCCATCGTTAACGAGTATGCACCAGAGCACCTGATCATAGCTACCAACAACGCTGATGAGCTTGCCGATAGCGTAGTTAATGCTGGTTCCGTTTTTCTGGGACACTACACACCGGAAAGCGCCGGAGACTATGCATCGGGCACCAACCACACGCTGCCCACAGGAGGCCATGCCAAGGCATATAGTGGCGTATCCCTGGACAGCTTTTTGAAAAAAATCACGTTTCAGAAGATATCCCGGCCTGGGTTGGAAAACCTTGCCAATACCGTAACAACTATGGCTATTGCCGAAGGGCTTGAGGCCCATGCAACATCTGTAACCATACGGCTAAAAAACATAAGCAATGACTAACGAGAACATCAGCCGATTACTCCGGCCAAACATACGTGATCTGGTACCCTATTGTTCTGCAAGAGCGGCGTATTCAGGAAAAGACGCTATCTATCTGGATGCCAACGAGAACAGCCTTGGATCAGCAGCAGGAACAAATTACAACCGCTACCCCGACCCCACCCAATCTGCGCTCAAAGAATTAATTGCGGGCATAAAATGCGTTGGCAAGGAAAGCATCTTTCTGGGTAACGGCAGCGATGAACCTATAGATCTGCTTATCCGGTCGTTCTGCGAACCCGGTGTGGATAATATTATCATCATGCCGCCAACCTATGGCATGTATGCCGTGAGCGCTGCGATAAACAATGTAGCAGTGCGGGAAGTATTCCTGACGTCGGAATTTCAGGTAGATACCGCAAGGGTGCTGGCCGCAACAAACGAACATAGTAAGCTGTTGTTCATCTGTTCGCCGAACAACCCTTCGGGTAACCTGATAGACAAAGACAGCATAGTTACGCTACTGGACCATTTCAAGGGCGTGGTAGTATTGGATGAAGCCTATATCGATTTCGCTGCAGACCATTCAATGACCGGCAGGCTGAGCAAGTATAACAACCTGGTCATCCTTCAGACATGCTCCAAGGCATGGGGGCTCGCCGGGCTTAGGCTAGGTATGGCATTAGCCAATCCTGAGCTTATTGCGATACTGAACAAGATAAAAGCGCCTTACAACATCAATGCCGCGACCCAGGCCATAGCGTTAACAGCGCTGGCCTCGCCCAACTTTATTAATGACCAGGTACAACGCATAATATGTGAAAGAAACCGTTTATCAGCAGCGCTAGCCGATTGCCGCTGCGTGATCAACGTCTTTCCATCGGACGCTAATTTTCTTTTGGTAAAAGTCGCCTACCCAAAAGCTTTATATACCCATCTTAAAACAGACGGTATCATTGTCCGAAACCGAAGCAATGATCCCTTGTGTGATGGCTGCCTGCGCATAACAGTGGGCGATCCGACAGAAAATAACTTATTAATTAACTCGTTCAAACGATATGATGAAGAATAAAAAAGTTTTGTTTATAGACCGGGACGGCACACTCATTCAAGAACCCCCGGTGACCCTCCAGGTAGATACACTGGACCAATTGGCCTTCCTCCCCGGTGTCATCCGCAATCTTTACAAAATAGCCAACGAAATGAGCTATGAGCTGGTGATGGTAACCAACCAGGACGGCCTGGGAACCGAACATTATCCGGAACGTAACTTTGAAACAGTGCAGCAAAAGATGCTCGAGCTATTGGCAAATGAGGACGTTCGTTTTGATGCTATATATATAGACAGGTCCCTTCCCACGGAAAATAAACCAACACGGAAACCCGGCACCGGAATGCTGGCGGGTTATATGGATGGCCGCTATGACCTAGCCAATTCCTTTGTAATAGGTGACCGCTTAACAGATATACAATTGGCCGAAAATCTCGGGAGCAAAGCTATCCTTATCGGCAATAATACCATTGCTACAACTGAAAGATTGGCTGTAGCTGATTGCTGGGATGATGTCTATCAGTGCCTCCGCACGCAGCACAGAATTGCAAACCTGATAAGGGTAACCAATGAAACAAATATAGCTGTTGAACTGCAGCTTGATGGCGACGGAAGATACCATATAACTACCGGCCTCGGGTTCTTTGACCACATGCTGGAGCAGCTTGCACGGCACAGCGGCATAGATCTCAACATAGAGGCAACTGGCGACCTTCATATAGATGAACACCACATTATAGAAGACGTAGCGATCACTCTCGGCAAGGCATTTAGCGAATCACTTGGTAAAAAAAGCCGAATCAACCGTTATGGATTCTGCCTGCCCATGGACGATTGTCTTGCCCAGGTAGCTATTGACTTTGGAGGAAGAAGCTGGATAGAGTGGGATGCGGTCTTTACCCGGGAAAAGATAGGGGACATGCCTACCGAAATGTTCTTTCACTTCTTTAAGTCTTTCAGCGATGCAGCGCAATGCAACCTGAATATAAAGGCAAGCGGAACAAATGAACACCACAAGATAGAAGCTATATTTAAAGCATTTGCAAAAAGCATGCGCGATGCCATACAGGTCGATGAAAGCAATTCAGCATTACCAACAACCAAGGGAGTATTATGAGTATCGCGATTGTAAAATATAATGCCGGCAATATTTGCTCCGTACGAAACGCGCTGCGCAGAATTGGCACGGCGGCAATAATAACAGACGATGCGCAGATTATCGCCAACGCGGATAAAGTAATATTGCCGGGTGTTGGTGCGGCGGGCACCGCAATGTCTCACCTGAAAGAAAAGTACCTTGATCAGGTAATAGCATGTCTTCAACAGCCTGTTTTAGGTATCTGTCTTGGCATGCAACTGATGTGTGCATTCTCTGAAGAGGATGACACCACTTGTATGGGAATTTTCGATCAGCGAGTCTTACGCTTCAGAGGGATTGAAAAAGTGCCTCAGGTGGGATGGAATAATATCTATCACCTAATGGGGCCATTATTCGAAGATATCAATGAGCAGGAATACATGTACTTCGTGCACAGTTATTATGCGTCGGCAGGCGCCCACACCATAGCTACCACAGAATACGGCGCAGGCTATAGCGCTGCTATACAGCAGAATAATTTTTACGGCGTCCAGTTTCACCCGGAAAAATCAGGGGCTGCAGGGCAAAGGGTACTTCAAAATTTCATAGAACTATGATCGAGATTATCCCAGCCCTGGATATTATGAGCGGCAAATGTGTGCGACTCAGCCAGGGCGACTTCTTACGGCAGAAGGTCTATGACATAGACCCGCTGGACATGGCCAAACAGTATGAGGCGATCGGAATAAAGCGTCTGCATATCGTAGACCTTGATGGCGCGAAGTCAGGGAGCCTGAAGAATCTAGATACCCTGCGTCGTATTGCGACAGGAACCTCACTGACCGTTGATTATGGCGGAGGCATAAGAACAGGCCGCGATGTAGCAGCCGTATTTGATGCCGGCGCCGCGATGATCAACATCAGCAGTATTGCAATCACGCAGCCGCAAATGCTTACGGAGTGGATACAGACATATGGCGCCGACAGCATACTGCTCGGAGCCGATGTGAAAAATGAACTGGTAGCCGTAAATGGCTGGCTCAAAGAAACCTCTGTCAGCTTGTTTTCGTTCCTGGAAGACAATAGGAACAAAGGTGTAGCACATTTTTTTTGTACAGACATTGCATACGATGGCATGCTTGCAGGCCCTGCTTTCGGGTTATTTGCGCGAATCACTTCGTGCTACCCCAATTTGCATTTCATTGCCAGTGGCGGAGTTGCCAATTTGCAGGACATCACCGAACTCCAGAATATCGGCTGTAAAGGAGTGATCATTGGCAAAGCTATATACGAGGGACTAATCACATTAATGGAGCTTGAAAAGTATATAGTTGATGGCGCTAACTAAAAGAATCATTCCCTGCCTCGATATAAAGGATGGGCAAACAGTAAAAGGCATAAATTTCGAGCAGCTCACCTTTATGGGCGATCCGGTTGCTCTTGCCCACTATTATAGCGAGTGTGGCGCTGATGAATTGGTATTCCTGGATATAACCGCAACAACCGAAAAAAGAAAAACATTTCTGCAACTCGTAAGAAGAATAGCACGGGACGTTCGTATTCCTTTTTCTGTTGGCGGCGGCATCGGCTCTGTAGCTGATGTATACAGTTTATTACATGCGGGCGCGGATAAGGTATCGGTGAATTCAGCCGCAGTGAAGCGGCCAGGGTTGCTGACAGAGCTCGCCAAAGAATTTGGCAGCCAGTGTACCCTACTGGCAATTGATGCCAGGGCGGTAGGCGATAAAACGATTGTCTGCATTAATGGAGGCAGGGTATCTACAGACCTCGTGGTTACAGATTGGGGACGAATGGCTGGCGACATGGGTGCGGGTGAGCTATTGCTCACATCTATTGATCATGACGGCACGAAAAATGGCTTTGCCATTGAGCTCACGAGATCAGTTGCAGAAGCAGTAGGCATACCTGTTATAGCAAGTGGTGGAGCTGGAGGAATGAGTGACTTTGCAGACATACTTACCTCCGGCAAAGCAGACGCAGCATTGGCCGCAAGTATATTTCACAACAGAGAAGTAGAGATAGCAGACCTAAAGACCTTTTTAAAAGCTAACAATATAAACGTAAGAATATGAACATTGATTTCAGCAAAAGCACTGATGGGCTGATCCCGGCTATTATCCAGGATGCTCGCACCAATGTGCTATTGATGCAGGGGTATATGAATGAAGAGGCCCTGAATAAAACCAGGGAACAAGGCAAGGTGGTCTTCTATAGCCGATCCAAAAAGCGACTATGGATGAAAGGAGAAACTTCGGCCAACTATTTATACGTAGACGCCATATTAACCGACTGCGATAATGATTGCCTGCTCATCAAGGCAAGGTCTACGGGCCCGGTATGCCACAACGGCACTGACACGTGCTTTAATGAAACCAATGCCAGCACAGACTTCCTTGATGAACTGGAAAGAATAATCGCTGACAGAAGAGATAATCCTTCCCCTGAATCCTATGTATCGAACCTATTCCAGAAAGGAATAGACAAAATAATACAAAAGGTAGGCGAAGAGGCTGTGGAATTGCTAATAGAAGCTAAAAACGACGATGTAGATCTCTTTAAAAACGAAGCCGCTGACCTATTATTTCACTACCTGGTCTGCCTGCAAGCCAAAGGATTGGTATTAGAAGACATACGCCAGGTATTAAAGGGCAGGAATCATCGATGAGTCAGAAACATATTTCAATCCAATAGCCAGCCCAATTTCCCTAAGGCTTAAGCTTGCGATCGCATGGATGCAATCACCAAAAGGGTATTTATCAAGTGTAAGTCGCCAACTAACAGGCAACCTAACTATCTATTCACCGCATCCTTTGCGATAATCATCCAGTCGTCGTTACTGTGGCCTTCGGCTATTAGCTTGTCCATTGCCTGAGCCATGCCCGGGATCACCATGAGATTCACATTTGCTTTTGCTGCGGTTTCCATCATCAGGCGCGCATCTTTGCGGGCCATGCTCAGATGCCACGATGGTTCGTTGAACTTGCCGGTCGCTATCCGCTTCATGCGGGCAGGTAACATGGCAGCGGGATTCCACATCTCAAGCAGGCCACCTGCTTCATCAACAGATATACCCACAGACTTGGCCAGCGCAAGCATGTCTATCAAGCCTCCTACCATGCTTATCAGGAACAGGTTACCCATTAACTTCATCCCCGCGGCTTTGTCGGGCTTATCTCCCAGATTGACCAGCTTGCCTGTCATTGGAGAAAGGTCGCCTTCGATCTTCTTAATCACTTCCTGGTCGCCGCTGATCAGCATAGTGCCCGTACCTTCCAATGCATTCTGTGGCCCCATAAATACAGGCGCATGGATAAATGCATATCCCTTATCCTTCCACTCCTGAACACGACGGGCAGCGCCTTCAGGCGTAGTAGTGGTATGATCAATGATGATGGTTTTCTTGTCCAATCCAGCCGACGCCTGCGATAAAACATCATCAACTGCTTTGTCGTCGGACAGGGCAATGTGCACTAAACGCGCGCCTTTCACAGCGTCCTTTGCATCAGTAAATGCCTGAGCACCAACTGATTCTAATGCTTTTGCCTTATCTGCACTTCTATTCCAAATGTGTACTTCCTGCCCTTTATTCAACAGTGCTTTTATGAAGCCTGCGCCCAATAGACCTGTTCCGAGGAATGCTACCATGGTGGTTTTAGTTTTAGAACAGAAAGGTACGAATTGCGTTTATTTTATCAGAATTATGTTTCAATGCCACTGCCACTGGGCCAATACGAAAAACTTAACATTGGTCATAACAACTTATCATTAATTTTACGTTAACCACATAAAAACAATATGAGCAAAGTAAAAGCTGCCGTTGTCCCAGAGGAAACAACGACGACACTCAAGGATCAGATAGAACAAAGACTGCATACCGCTTTGGCGGAATGGAAGACTGACCTGGGAGAAAAAAAATTTGCAAAAAGAATCAGGAAGGCCGTTGAAATATTTGGCAAAGACCTAAAGTCACCACCAGTTGCCAAGACAACCCGGGTTAAAAAAATCGCCGCAGCCAAAGTTCCAAAAGCTCCATCAAAAAAATAGACCGGTGCATTTCGTGACTATACCCTGTGCAATACAATGCATAAACATGCTGCCATGTAATTGCACGGGGTTTTAGCACCACCAACAATGCCGTGTTACGGCAATATCTTATCTCTTTTCAAACTTAGCGGAGGACCTTACTTTGTTTTCGTTTGTCACTTCTATTGTATAGACGCCGGGGATGAGTGTGTGGATCTTGACCGCACTATTCACGGCCTCCAAATTACCCTGAAGCGACGTTTGACCGGAGAGATCAATGATCCGGAAAGCAGCTTTGGAATCAAGCCCATTCACATTCAGAATATCTGATGAGGGGTTGGGGCAAATGGTGTACGATACAGTCTTCAATCCATTTTTTATTGATACAGATACCTTGTTAGAATCTTTGCTGCCTGTGAACAAAGACTGAGGAACATTGCTTGTATATTCGCAGGAAATAAAATAACGATTGGGTGACAACCAGGCTACCCCTTCCGTTTGCCAGTTTGTACCATTTCCAATCTCGATGCGGCGCTTGTTACCTGAAAAGAACATATTACCCTGAAAATCGCTTAAGAACCAGAGAAATGAATTGGCATGCCCGCTCATGTAGCCGACCAATATTACTTCTTTAGTAGTCACATTGTAATCTGCACCCGTGATCAAACCATTAACTGCGTAACTTGTATATGGCGTGAGGGCATAGGTGCCGGGTGTTTTCGGCATTTTATACACTCGTGAGCGGAGGTCGCCGCGGTCTTTTGTGAAAATATACAATGAATCGCCGATAGACATAAGCGCTTCGCAATCGTAATTATTAGTGCTACTCGGAGCAAAGCTGGTCTGATCAGTATAAGAAAATGAAATGGCCTGTGCATTTACATGCACTACCGAGTCAGCGTTAATGTCTGCTTTTGCAATCTTCAGCACCTTTAAATCAGTGCGGCTACCATCGTTATTGCCGTGGTCACCAACATAGATATAATTGCTATCGGCAGTAATATCTTCCCAGTCCGTATTCGGATAGTTATCAATTATCACCTGTTGCAGCGTATGCCCGTCAGTAGTATCTACACTAAATATATAGGGTGGATTTCCGCTGTCGTTGTGCGTCCATAGTTTGCCATCCGTCCATACTAATCCTGAAGACTCCGTTATGGCTGCAGAAAAAACGCCCTTTAACAGTGGCGTATTGTGTGTGACATGATACTTGCAGGATCCGTCATTTGTAGCTGCAGATGAGTTGTAGTTAGTAGCTGTTGGATCGGTGCATCCCATTTGTGCATTTGCAGCCGAGCTGCCTAGCACAACCGCGCATAGTAATAAATACCTGGTAATTATCATGGTGAAATTGAGGAATAAACGTGCGAAGTTAGGGGCACCATTAGCAAATGAATGCAGCACGACCATTACCTTATTGTTACTAAATTCTCTTTAACCAGCCGGTTATGCTCATGCGCGGACGAGTGGCAACAGACACTTCATGCTCGATCTCACTGCTCTGAAAGAAAACGGCCTTCTGTATGGTGGGCAGTATTTTATCAATTGCACCATCCTGATATATTATGAGCTCCCCACCCTCGACAGCTTTCCAGTCATCGTTGAGGTAACTTATGAGCGAGTATTTTCTGTCGTGGTTATTCTGGAACTGGTCTTTATGCCGACGGTAGAAACTGCCCGTATCGTAGAGCGCGTAATGAAACTCGTAGGCGTTGATGCCGGTGTAGCAGGTCTGATTGAGGTAGTCAATAAAATGCTCCACCTGATCTATGAATTCATCTTCATGGTGATTTTTATTCTTCTTGTCCAGCCAGAAAATCTTATCTCCGCGTTTCTGCTGGCCGTGGTCTTTGCCGGCATGATTGCCAATGCCGGCAGGCAGCATACGATCATCACGATCCAGATCCTGCAAGTCGTGCTGCAATAATTTTGACAGTTCCGGCGTCAAGAACAATTC
>Ga0206807_1063_pt1 | contig 20311 bp, 17 predicted proteins | sample Alteio_BWOrgCont_57_FD_152915 | JGI IMG/M metagenome (GOLD analysis project Ga0206807, IMG submission 152915) | Enriched cells from forest soil in Barre Woods Harvard Forest LTER site, Petersham, Massachusetts, United States -... | ecosystem: Environmental > Terrestrial > Soil > Temperate forest >...
CCGAAAAGATTAAGAAGGAATATCTGTGTGGCCCTTTAGGAAATCCTATATGTAATCAGAGAGAATTTATTGATAGAGAATATTCAGATAGAAAGATTTTCTTGGATATTCCATATACAAATTATGAAGAAAGAGAAGTCATTTTAAGGGAGGTCACGGAAGTTGCAGGTTTAAATGCCGTCATAGCGAAAGACCTTTTAACATCTAACGTAATTTTATGTAAAGTATGTAAGATTATACAATCATGTAAATATGGTATATCTGATGCTTCGTTTGACAGGCATAGTGTTACTTATGAATTAGGTTTAATGCATGGTTTTGGTAAAAAAGTTTGTATTTTGCTTCAAGAAGACTCAGTAAAATTTTCTGATGTTGAAGGTCTTGAACATACTTCTTACAGTGGTGAATTTGAGTTAAAAATTAAATTAGCTAAATGGATAATTCATAACGTACCTGAATCAAATAGAAAAGCCTTAGAAGTCTATGTGGATAAACAAAACAAAGAGATGCAGAAGAATGGAGAAAGACGATTTCCCCAAAGTGATTTTAAAAGAAAGTCCCTACCTGATACAGAAACATCCGATAAGAGTATTTTGCAATTTAGAGATGAAAGGATTGAAAAAATATCTTGGGGTGAGATGCCTGTCCCTTTTGAAGGCAATGCAAGAATAATTCTTCATCTAATACCCTCTGAATCTTTCAAAGATGAAAAAATATACAATATAGAAGAGATTACAGCAAACCCAATAAAGTTGCCCCTAATTCCTTCTATGGGTTGGAATAGTAAGTATAATTTTGATGGTTTTGTTACGTTTTCAGGAAAAGCGAGAGAGAAGTCCCATGCGTATACCCATCTCTATAAGAATGGTGTTATTGAGGCTGTAGACGGGGCTATAATGGGTGTACAGGCCCAACAAGGACAACGGTTTATTCCTAGTGATGCTTTTGAGAGTAGATTAATAATTTCTCTAGATGCGTATTTAAAAGTCATGAAAGCTATAAAAGTTAAATTGCCAATAAAACTTTTTTTGACATTGATAAATGTGAAATCCTACACACTAAGTCTCCACCCATCAATACAAAATCCTTTTTATTCCCCGTCCAGTATAGACAGAGATCCTTTATTACTTCCACAAGTTATTATTGATAGTTATGATGCAGAACCCAAAAGAGTTTTAAAACCATGTTTTGATGCTCTTTGGAATGCTTGTGGTTCTAAAGGCTCGCCGTATTATGATAAAGATGGTAATTGATTGCAAAGAGAGGCGACCGATGGTTAGTTATGATAGATTTATTCCTGAATGGCTCAGACGTGCAGATAGAGGTGAAGTAATCATAGATGATGGGGATAGATTTATTTCTTTATGGATTGCTTTCAATGGTTGGTTAAAAAAAGAATACGGTGAGAACAGAAGGGAGTTTCAGCTAATTGAAAATGTAATTGATAGCAATGATATGAAAGCTGTTTTTGAGAAACTAAAGAATGGAGATGGAAAGTTCCAGGAGAGTTTGAATAAATTGAGTTGTTACCGTGTTATTAACATGAGGGACGAGCATAACGAAGCAGAATACAAACAGTATGATGGTAATTTTAGTAGCCTCATTAATACTATCTATCAGATTAGGTGCAATCTTTTTCATGGCAGAAAGAATGTCGATGATAATAAAAGAGATTCCGATTTAATTGGTTTAGCATTAAATATTTTAAAGCCTTTATTTAAAGAATATCTTAAAGAATACGAAGGGATTTATTAATTAACTAATGTGTAATTTTATAAACATCATGCATGGTGTTGATTGGAATTCGCTCATAAGTGCGGTAATTGGTGGGCTTATTACTGGTGTTTTTACTTTATGGGCAGTAGATAAAACACATAAAAATGATTTGATAAAAGATGACCAACAAGAAAAATTGTTGATAAGGGGATTTATTCAATCTATTAAGACGGAAATTGAAACACTATGGGATGTTTATCAAGAGGGTGTTGGAAAGAATCTCGAAGTTTTAGCATCTGGGGAGCCGTTTTTACGACATTATCCACTTACTCAACAGGAGTATTTTACTATTTATGAAGGAAATTCTAATTTGGTTGGTAGAGTGAAGAATGAGGAGTTGAGGAAGTTAATAGTAGAAACCTACACAAAAGCTAGAGGACTTATTGATTCTTACCGATTAAATAATGAGATGCTTCATAAGCTTGATGAAATTGATTCAACAATAGTACAATCAGGAAGTCTTAATCTTAGTAATAGAAGAACAATACAAATTAAGGGACTTATTGATTATGCGCCCAAAATTCTCAAAGAACATAATCAGACCAAAGAAAGCAAGAATAATCTAATTAGAATTATTAGAGAAGAACGGTATTAAAAATCCAATAATTTAGCGGGGCTGATTTTAAATGCTTTGGCGAGTTTTTCGATGATGTTTAATGATGGAGAGGAAGGGGCTTTGCCTTCCAAGCGTTGGATGTATTTGTAGTCTACTTCTGCTATTTGAGCAAGCTGTTCTTGGGTTAGCTTGTATTTTTCACGCAATCTGCGTAAATTCGTACCAAATCTACGGTTAATATCTCCCATAAGGTAATATTCTCTAATAAACAGACATTTTCTAACACCTACAATTGTCGGTGAATGATAATATTCTTATTTACACCTACTTTATGCGGTGTTAGGATTCTTAATATTCAGTACAAAAAAGAGAGAAGGAATGAACAAAATATTGCTTTTAATCTTGTGCTTTACAATGACTGGTTGTGCAGAGTGGCAGGCTTGGTCAGTGTATATACGAAAGAGTACCGTCAATATTCAAGAAGTTGTGGAAAAGAAAGAAAATTTGGTGGGTTTGACATCTCAACAAATCATTGACAGGTTTGGAGCTACAAATGATGTTAATACAAGTTATAACACTGCTGGAAAGACTGAATTTGTCAGGTACACGTATGTTGACCCATTGAATAATACGTATTCTTTTCGGTTAACTCTAACTAACGATGTTGTAACAAGTGTTGATTATGACTAGTCGTAGGTATTTTTATAATCCACCAACAAAAAGGAGACATAATGTTTAAAAGCCCAAAAGTGTTATTAACATGTGCTTTGGTGGTAATGGTTTCTTTATCCATGACCGGCTGTGCAACAATCTTGAAGCAGAAAACAAGAGTTGTGAATTTTGATTCAAACCCGCAAGGTGCTGATGTATACATTGACGGAGACCGTGTAGGTCAAACTCCCTTCCCGTACACTTTATCTAATTTAAAGTCAGTTAACATAACCTTTAAGAAAGATGGATACCTAGATAAAACTTACATTATCAATACAGAGGTTGGAGGGGGATGGGTTATTGCTGACATTTTTGGTTTGACACTAATCAACATTCTTGTTGATGCATGTACAAATAATTGGCTCAATCTTGATACCACGTTTGTAAAAGTGCTGTTGGAACCTATAAAGAAATAAAAGTATAAGAAGTAGTTAGTTTTAATCCCTCTGTGATTTAACAAATTACAGAGGGTTTTTATTTAGTAGCAAGTAGAATTGAATATCTGGATTATAATAGTTTGTTTTAAACTATTTGATTCTCATACACATGGCTCATTCTGACCCGCAGTACAAAAGTCAATTCTGAAAACATACAATCCATTTGCATTCCTCACTCCCAACCAATAGTTCAATAAATAGTTAAGCTATCCGGCTTATGGATGGCAAAATCACTCAAAAGTCAAAATCTGCTTAATTTTGTATTTTTACTGAGTTTTGGTTTAAAATAATCAACGTGATTATTGATAAACCAAGAGCAATGCCTTTAGTTCATCGTATAAAGACAGCAATTCTTGAATTAGGTGCAATCCGTTATGTGCCTATTCGAGGCGAAGAAGGCTTTTTTATTATTAAACATCCCGGTACCTATTTAGATTTTGGTCAGAATTTGGGAGAGAGCTATCCTCGCATTAGACCCCCTTGGTTAGATAAGGCGCCTCTTGTTTGCAATGTACCAGATGCTCCTATTAATTTTTGTAGTATCTTGCATAGGTATGAAAAAGGTAAGTATGGAGAACTTTTAAATAGAGACTCAAGTGATGTAACTATTACGAAGCAGGCTCTTACTAAAGCTGGTTTTAATGCAGATATGATTTTTGATGTTTTGACTGAAGAAAATGTGTGGGGGGAAAATTGTACGAAGGTAATTTCTCCTACGGAAATACGTATTATTTTAGACCCGATAGGAAGCAGTTCTGAAAAGAAAGTATTTACAGACCGATTCTCTAATGGAAAGAAGATTTTTGACTTCTTACATAAGTTGCCAAGAGGGGCTGTTGATGAGTATCTATACAAATATGAGTCACAAATCCAAAAATCTCCTTCAGAAATTCAACTTGAAAGTGTATTTACTGCGAAATTAAAACTGGTTGATGAGAGTTATTATGGTTATGGTCGTCCTGAAGGAGCGTCAAAATCTAAAGAAAAATATACGGATGTTGATAAATTGGTTTCTAAAGAAGGCACAGCTTTTTTGAAACATTGGACACCCATTTATGATTTGTTGAGATATGTCGGCCTTTTAGATGATGGACGAGGTAAAGGCAGGGAGCCTGATGAAACCACAATAGCGATTACAGAATTTATAAAGAAAGAACTAAAGCTTGCGAAAGGAAAGAAGCTTGCGCCCAGCAAGTTGAAAATAGAATACGATAAAAAACTACGCAAAGACTTCACGCCGATAGATGAAGAATACGAACTATCAGGAGATAAAGGCAAAGTAGCCGAAGAAAAAATAGAGAGATACCAAAGAGACGTTGAAACCGTAAGGAGAATACTGAAAAACCTCATGAAAAAATAATTCTTCTTCATGAAGAATTATCTTATTTCATCCTAACGATTAAATCCTTACCCTTAGCTATAGTGCTGGTAGTTGAAACAAACGCCCAATAATGCGGCGAGTTAATCAACTAACAGGAGGGTAAGGAAATGTTACAACCAACACAAGATTCAAAAACGTTTTTAGAAGTGCTGTTCCCATCATTGGACAACGAGTTTATAGAAGCTCGATTGTTCCCTATCAAGAGTGAATCAAATCTCAAGCCGATTCAAAAGTTCTATTCAAGCAAGGAAGAAGTGTTAAATGCGTTGCCGGAGTTGCTAAATATGCAATCTCAAGGGTACGGCATTTATGTTGGAGTATGCCCACGCAAAGAGCAAAAGGGTACTAAAGAAGCTGTCGGTCGTGTGCATGTGTTGTGGGCTGACCTTGATGCTAAGGGCTTTGGAGATGACAAGCAGAAAGCATTTGAAGCTATCCACCAGTTCATGCGTAAACCCACCATGATTGTTGATAGTGGTCATGGCTACCATGCTTATTGGCTACTTAAAGAAGCTCTGACAGAGATGTGGCTGGTAGAGGGCTGTCTTAAAGGTATCGCAAATGCTGTAAATGCTGATTCTGCTGTTTGTGAGGTTTCACGGGTCATGAGGCTTCCGGGGTCAGTTAATAATAAGGATGAAGCTAATCAAATACTGGTCAAGATTGTTGAGTTGAGTCAGGATGCTGTTTATGGTCTTGAAGATTTCGACTCTTTTAAGGTAACGAAGGTGGAAGGGCAGGAAGTAACACAGGAGGTCAAGGCTGAGAACTGGATAGCTCAAGCACTCACAGGATTAAAAGAAGGCAATCGTAATACTGTGTTCTCACAAATCATAGGACGGTTAATCTATGATAAATACACCCCCGAAGAAGCATACGCAATGCTTCAACCGCACGCTGAGAAGTGTCAGTATCCACTAGGTGAATTAAAGCAACAAATCGAACATCTATTTAAGGATTATGAGAATGACAGCGGAGATAAGCCTAAATCTTTAATAGGTGATATTTTAGCTTCCAATGTGTTTCTCTTTCATGACCAATATCAAGAGCCGTTCATACTCGTAAAGAGTCCTCATCCTCAAATAATGTCTCTTAAATCCAAACTCTTTTTAAATTGGGTTAAGGGCTTTAGTTGGAAGAAGTATCAAGTTGCTTTATCAGATGATACCATCAAAAAAGAAATAGGAGTACTTGAGGCTAAAGCATTATTTGATGGGCCTGAGCTTACGGTGCATGTTCGAGTAGCTAAACATAATAATGAATACTTTTATGATTTGGGCAAAGGGAAATTTGTACACATCAATTCTCAAGAATGGAAGATTGTTGATGAAGCTCCTGTTTATTTCAAACAGTTAAATCATCAGCGTCCACAAGTCGAACCTGCATCAGGTGGGAATCTACAAGAATTACTGAAGTTCATTAATTTACCAACTGACGCTAGTAAATGTAAAGACAATGAGTTGTTGCTTCTTGTTTGGATAGTGGCTGCTTTTATACCAGGCTTCCCACATCCAGCGTTAACTTTTTTCGGTCCGCATGGTTCGGCAAAATCAACGCTCTGTACTTTGCTCAAGGGATTGGTAGACCCTTCTGAGTTAGAGTTGACTTCTCCACCAAAATCCATAGATGACTTCATGATTACTTGTGTTAATCATTGGCTTGTTCCAATGGATAATCTCAGTTCGATTTCGACAGAGCTTTCTGATGCGTTGTGTCGAGCTGTGACCGGAGGAGGTTCTTCGAAAAGACAACTATACACAGACGCCGATGAGATTATTTTTCGTTTCAAAAGGGTAATTGTAATTAATGGTATCAATCTTGTGGTTGATAAACCAGACCTTTTGAGTCGCAGTTTGATGATTGAACTGGAAAAGATTCCCAATCATCTAAGACGCTCAGAAAAAGAGCTTTGGGGTGAATTTGAGTTATCCAAAGCTAAAATTCTCGGGGCTATCTTTGATGCAGTAGTCAAAGCTATTGATGAGTACAAGAATGTTAAATTACAGAACAAGCCAAGAATGGCTGATTTCATGGAGTGGGGTGTTGCCATAGCTAAGGTTTTGGGCTATCAACAGCACGATTTCGAAGAAGCCTACTATAAGAACATTGATAGTCAGCATCGGCTAGCATTAGAAGGAAGTACCGTTGCCCAGGTAGTTATCAAGTTTATGGAGAATAGGCCAGCAGGAGCAAATGTATTTACTCCAACAGAACTCTACAAAGAGCTTTGTAGTTTGGCGGAAGTTATGAAAGTGGAAAAGAGTCACGATTGGCCTAAAGGGGCAAATTGGTTATGGAGAAAGATTGTTGAAGTGCGAACTAATCTAGAAGCAGTAGGGATAACAGTTACAAAAGAAGATAACACGGGAAATAAGGTAAGTGCTTCAACACCGAGGAGGATTGTTCTAACAAAAGTTGTGAAAAATGCTGATTCTGCCGATGATGCCGTTCAAAGTTAAGTAAAGCTGTTGTTAAAACAGCATAAACAGCATAAACGGCATTTATGGGGATTTATACCATGCAACAGCAAATTTCACAACGATTCATGGACGTCAAAGCAATGGCTCAATACCTGAGCCTTAGTCAGGATACGATTAGGGCTTGGGTCAAGACAGGGAGAATACCATTCTCTAAGCTCGGCCGAGCGGTGCGGTTTGATACATGTTCAATAGAGGAGTGGTTAAAGGAAAAAGAGTGTAAGTGTATAGGCTAAATGGTTGACATTCTGGATGGTAGACGTACCATCCGTCCAAAGACAGTAACTAATTTGTCGAGGAGGATTCAACGATGCCTATAGTAAAAAAGAACTCGAATTATTATGTTGTGTATTGGTATGGTGGCAGAAGGTTTCAGGAACAAGTCGGTAAGAATAAAAGAATAGCTCAAGTAGTAATGAACAAGGTAAAAGCTGAAATAGCTGAATCTAGGAAAAAATAAAATGTCAGTGTATAAAAGGGCGCATTGCCCTACATGTCAAAAGTATGTTGAACTCAGAGACGGCGATGACAAGCTAAAGAAAATCACTTGTCCTAGCTGTGGGAGTATTTACAACGTTACTGTTGATAATGCGATTTACTACATTGACTATTCTGTTAATCGTAAACGCTATCGGGAAAAGGTTGGGCCTAGTAAGAGCTATGCTGAAAGTGTATTAGCTAAGCGTCAAACGGAGATAAAAGAGAATAAGTTTTTTGACATTCGACGAGAATTAAAAATTAATTTTTGTTCTTTTGCTGAAGAGTACATCGAATTATACGCAAAGACAAATAACATCCGCTGGAAAGTAAGCATTGTGCCAAACATGAACGCTCTTAAACGGTTCTTTGGTAACAAGAATCTATCTGAAATTACACCCCATCTTATTGAAAAATTTAAAGTAGAAAGATTAAAAGAAGTCAGTCCTGCGGCAACCAACAGAGCATTGACATTGTTAAAATCCATGTTCAACCGTGCTATTGAATGGGAAAAGTTCGAAGGGGTTAACCCTGTAACAAGAATAAAACTTTTTAGAGAAGATAACCATAAGCTCCGCTACCTTGAAAAAGAAGAAATAAGAAGGCTTATTGACAGTTGCGAAGACAGTATACGTCCGTTAGTTATCGTTGCTGTCAATACAGGGATGAGAAGGGGGGAGCTTTTCGGTCTGAAGTTGCAAGACATTGATTTTAATAAAGGTATTATTCATTTACTAAGAACCAAGAATGGGGAAAGACGTGAATTACCCATGAATGAAGCGGTCAAAAGAGCAATACTCGAATCTAGGGCACATTCCACAAGCGAATACGTGTTTTCTACTCTACGGGGTAACCAATTTACAGTTATTAAAAGACCATTCGCTAGAGCTTTAAAGATGGCGGTGATTGAGAATTTCCGCTTCCATGATTTGCGCCACACATTTGCGTCCCAATTAGCTATGGCTTCTGTAGACTTGAATACGATAAGAGAATTAATGGGCCACAAGTCGTTGAAGATGACTTTGAGATATGCCCACTTATCATCTAACCATAAGAATCAAGCAGTAGACTTGTTAAATAGGTGTTTAAACGGTACAGTTGACACAAATTTGACACATGGAGAGACTGAAGCTAATAAGATTTGTAACGAAAATAACATAAGTTGCTTAATGGTATAAGTTTAGTATAATAAACCCAAGGGGTATTATTTAACCAGACTAGATTGTCACGCTGAAGACCGCGAGTTCAAATCTCGTCGACCCCGCCATATAAATTTAACCCCCGCAATTGATTGCGGGGGTTTTTTGTTTCTGATGCTGCGAATTAAGATACAATACACTAAATTTATGTTTAAAATGATGTGCTTATGAAAGAACTGATTCAAATAAATCCAATAGCGGCGTTAATCTCAATTTCGTGTTGTGCAGGAGTTGTTTATTTACTATTCCTACCTTGTACGACGTTAAGTAAATCAGGCAGGCTTGGTTGTCTTGATGGGCTTCGAGGCTTTTTGGCATTAGGGGTCTTTGTTCACCACTATGTCATGTATTACTATTTTTTTTTGAATGGAAGATGGGGAAGCGGTAGTCCAAACTCGGATTTTTATTGGCTGGTAGGGCCGTTATGTGTCAACGTTTTCTTTGCCATCACAGGATTTCTTTTTTGGAATAAATTATTGATTGGTCAGGGCAAGATCAATTGGGTTAGTTTATATATATCAAGGGTCTTTAGAATATTCCCTTTGTATTGGTTTTCTGTCCTTATCGTTGTATTTATCATTTTGATAGTCGGGGGGATATCTATTAAAGTACCCGCAATGTCCTTACTGGAGCAGATCAGCAAGTGGTTATTTCAATTTAATATAGTGGATTTAAACAAGTTTAAGGGAAGTTGGCACGTTTCAGCGGGGGTTCCATGGACGTTGAAGTATGAATGGATATTTTATTTTTCGCTACCAGTATTCGCAGTCATCATACGTTATTTGAAGAGGGAGCTGGTTTTTCTATGCTTGTGCGCGGGAGGACTGATTTTAAGTTTAGCCAAGCCGGTAGATATTCATTACTTATTAATTAGCTCGAGATATTTTATTTATTTTATCATAGGAGCTGTAGCTGCCATGTTCTACTGTAATGATTGTTTAAGGGAAATGGCACAGAAAAAGATTATATCCTTTGTTTCTTTAGGCTCAATTGTCGTTGTTTTTCTATTTTATCAAAAGATGCATAGCCCTTGGCAAACATTATTCTTCAGTATGTTCTTTATACCTATCGCATTGGGCAATTCGATATTGGGCCTTCTTAAGTTGCCGGTTTTTATTTTACTTGGAGAAATAAGCTACAGTGTCTATCTTCTGCATGGAATTATTCTGTACTTATTCTTTTCTAGTTTTTTTTATTTATTTTCTAATCAAACAGGCAATTTTCTTTGGGTCAACGCAGGCATGTCTTTGGCAGGCATAATTGTTGTGATGGTGTCATGGTTGACGTATTCTTTGATTGAAAAGCCATGCATTGATTTTGGGAAACGCCTCTCGAAAAGGTTTTTTTATTTATGATTAATACACCGGTATTTTTGATCCTTGGCGGATCGTTTATCCTAGGGTCGTTATTCTTCCTGAATCATTACGCTAGTGAATCAATAGCAAAAACTCTTAGTATCTTCCTTTCTTTTCTTGCCATTTTGGCTGTTGTTTATTCTCCAGCAATAACCGGTCATTATATATTCCATGATGATGTCCATTTATTGTGGCGTACTGGTTATGCACACAGACAGTTGTTATTGGGTAGGCCGTTAGGGGGACTTGTTAATTTCTGGGCTAATTCTCAAGTGTCTTCTATTAATAGTACAAATTTTCTTCGTTTTTTTACAATAATTCTTATTAGTCTTATTGCGTTAGCTATTGATATATGGCTTAACAGAGTCTGTGGGTTCTTGCAAAAAGCTTCTTTTTTAGCCAGTCTTGCGATTGTTACTCTTCCACCATTTCAGATTTACGTTAATTGGGTGGTTGCTGGCAACATGCCTGTTGCCATACTTTTAAGCATCTATTCGGCTATGTTGCTCTTGAAACGAGAAAGAAACAAAAGATTTTTTCTGAACCCTTCGTTCTTTTTTTCTTTGTTTTTATTGTTATGTTCTTTAATGACGTATCAAGCAGGGGCCACATTTTTTATTGCTCTATTGGCTATTTGGTTAATTCGGGTGGATTGTCGGGGTGTGAATAAAATCGAGTGGCCCAGGGTTCATTTGGTAATTTACTTTATTGCCACATTGATTTATTTCTTTCTTTTCAAAATACTGGTACCTGCTAATGCGTTAAAAATGGGAATAAGAGATACTTATAGTAATGCGGTTACTTCTGATTATATGGGGAAATTGTCGTGGTTCTTTCGGGAACCTGTGTTGGCGGCACTTAATCTGTGGCACGTATTCCCATCAAGGGCAGTTGCTGGAGGTGTTCTATTTATTATTCTTTTGGGAGTTGTGATTGAATTTTATTGTCTTATGAAGTCGGAGGAGAATAACAGGGGTGTCCGTACACGGAACTTGTTGTTAAAGTATTTCATAATCTTATTTTTAATTATTTTAAGTTTTGGCGTTAATCTTGTTGCTCGAACGAACATTTTTCTTTATAGAACCATTGAGTCTCTTATAACGATTGTATTTATTTTATTCTGCATCGGATTAGAAAGGGTTATCGGTGTTTTTCTTAATCAAAAGAAATATGAGGTTTGTGTCACAATCGTCCTTCTTTTCGTCTGTGCTTACGGGATGTTTTCGGCGCATATGACATTTAAAAGGTATTGCGTTGATAATAATTCCAGAGAACTCAGCTATGTTGAAAATGAGATTGCCCGGAAATACAATTCGAGCATTAAGGAGATCTATGTTATAAGGCCTTCACGGTTGCCATCGGTTTATGTGAAGATCGCGGATGAATTCGCGGTCACAACATGTTTTTATTGGTTTGATATCCCTGATTTTATTAGAGTTGCTGCTAAAGAAAAGGGGATTTTTTTACCTAGAATCATCATTTCCAGCGGAATGTCAAGGTCATATCTCCCACAAGATCAACGTCTTTTGCGCATAGATTTGAATAGGGATAATGAGAGCCTCGACTAAGTAGTGAAATTTAGGAAGAACCCTTATTTTTCAGTTTAAAAGATGGGATGCTGGTTTTTATTGTAGTATATTTACCTAGTATGAGAATTCCATATTCTTGTTAACAATTTTAATCGACCATTCTCCATGAATTCCTTGACATTTTATAACCAGAAAATTATTTCTATCCTTCTTGTCGGTATTTTATCTTTTGGCGGCAGCTGGCTGGTGGCAGCACAGCGTGGGGTTCCCGTTCCCAATATTCAAGATGAATTTAGTTATCTTTTGGCAGGGGACACCTTCGCGCATGGCCGCTTAACCAATCCAACGCCTCCCATGTGGATACATTTTGAAACCTTCCATGAATTGATGCAGCCAACGTACATGTCTAAATACCCGCCAGGCCAGGGAGTTTTTCTGGCTTTGGGCCAAATTTTATTCGGACAACCAATATATGGGGTATGGTTAAGCACGGCATTCATGTGTATGGCCATCTGCTGGATGTTGTATGGCTGGATATCTCCCCGATGGGCATTGGTTGGGGGAATGGTCGGGGTATTGCAATTTGGTGTGTTCACCTACTGGAGCCAGAGCTATTGGGGAGGAGCGGTGGCGGCCTTGGGAGGAGCGTTGATATTTGGAGCCTTGCCAAGGATATTCAAATATCAGAGATTAAGAGATGTATTGTGGTTGGGATTAGGCATTGCGGTCTTGGCGAATAGCAGGCCGATAGAGGGTATTTTAATAGGGATCCCATTGGGAGCAATGGTATTGCCGTGGAAGATCAAATGGGAGAATGTTAAGACCTATAAATTTGTTAGAAAGATCGTGCGTCCTTTCAGCCTTCTCTTATTATTAACCCTCATCGCAACAGGAATGTATAATAGGGCAATCACAGGCAATGCGTTGATGTTTCCGCACATATTATACAGTAAGAAATATTCCGCAGTCCCTTATTTGATATTTGAACCATTAAGAAAAACACCACAGTACAATCATAAAACCATGGCAATGGATGAAAAAGCTTGGTATATGAGGCGTTACTTGGAGAAAAGATCGATAAAGGGATTTTTAAAGGAATTTCAAGATGACATAACACGGATTTTTAATTTTAATTTCGGGTATCCTTTAGCGGTCCCATCGTTGATCATTCTGTTTTGGGCATTATTCAGCTGGCAAAGATTATGGCGTTTGATCATGGTGGTCATCATCATTGCAGGTACGTGTGCGGTCATGACCGCACAGCCCAAAACGCATTATTTTTCTTCGTTTACCTGTCTGGTCATTTTATTGGTCACCTATGGCCTTAGATATCTAGCGGTACTGTTGCCAAGGTTTCGAATAGGCATGATCATGGTGGCATTATTAATGATTTTTCAATTATTTCTTAATATAAGGGCGTCACAGGAGCCTTCACCGTTATTTTCTTTAGGAAGGATCGTCCAGTCATCAGAGGTAGGGCAGACATTCACGTTTACCAGGCAAGCATTGAAGGATTTTTTGCTTACTAAAAAGGGAAAACATTTGGTAATCATCAGATATTTACCCAAGTATATGGTGGCTCGTGAATGGGTTTTTAATGACGCGGACATTGATCATTCTCCCATTGTATGGGCCAGGGACATGGGCACTGCCAAGAATGCTGAATTATTGGAATATTTTAAAGACCGGCAGGTATGGTATGTGGAGGTTTTTTGGGTTTCAAAACATGGTGTGAATTATGATAAGAGGTAGTATTAAATATGAAGCAAGAATTTAAAAGAATATTTGATGGTATTGCCGGGAAGAGACTACTTATTATTCTGGTTGCCGGGATTTTATCTTTTGGCGGCAGCTGGCTGGTGGCATATTATCGAGGCGTTCCTGTTCCGCACATTCATGATGAATTTAGTTATCTTTTGGCAGGTGACACCTTCGCGCATGACCGTTTGACAAATCCGACCCATCCCATGTGGCGGCATTTTGAGACCTTTCATGAATTGATGCAGCCAACATACATGTCTAAATACCCTCCGGGCCAGGGATTATTTTTGGCTTTAGGTCAAATCATATACGGACAACCTATTTATGGGGTATGGTTAAGCGCGGCCTGCATGTGCATGGCTATCTGCTGGATGTTGTATGGCTGGATATCTCCCCGATGGGCGTTGGTCGGGGGAATGGTAGGGGTATTGCAATTCGGAATATTCACCTATTGGAGCCAAAGCTATTGGGGGGGAGCGGTGGGAGCCTTGGGGGGAGCTTTGGTTTTTGGAGCTTTGCCCAGGATATTCCGATATCAGCGAATGAGAGATGCGTTGTGGTTAGGAGTAGGCATTGCGGTTTTGGTGAATAGCAGGCCGTTCGAGGGAATTTTATTAGGGATACCATTGGGGATAATGGTATTACCGTGGAAGATCAAATGGGAGAGTGTTAAGACCTGCAAATTTATTAAGAAGATCGGTCTTCCTTTCGGGCTTATCTTATTATTAACCATCATCACAACAGGAACGTACAATAAGGCGCTTACGGGCAATGCGTTGATATTTCCGCACGTACTGTACGATAAAACATATTCTACCGTTCCTTATTTTGCATTTGAACCATTAAGAAAAACAACGCAGTACAATAATAGAATCTATGAAGCGTATGAAAAGAAGAAATATTTGCATAAGAGGTCATGGGGAGGATTTGTCGAACAGCTGAAAAATGATATGGAAAAGATTTTTAAGTTCTTTTTAGGGTTTCCTTTGGCAGTTCCAGCGGTAGTCATTGTTCTTGTGAAATTTCTATGCAAGCAGTGGATATGGCCATTGATCATAACGATCGGGATTATTGCAGGCACCTGTGCAGCCGTGTCCTATCCGGCCAATGTTCATTATTATGCTCCGTTTACCTGTTTGGTCATTTTATTGATCACCTATGGCCTTAGATATTTAGTGGCACTATTGCCAAGGTTTCGAATAGGCATGATCATGGTGGTATCATTAATGATCTTTCAATTATCTTTAAATATACGGGTGCCACAGGGGTTCTCACCGGCACAAGTATTTTCTTTAGGAAGGATTATCCAGTCATCAGAAATACGGCCGACATTCATATTTACAAGGCAGGTATTGAAGGACTTTTTGCTTAGTAAAAAGGGAAAACATTTAGTGGTTATCAAATATCTACCCAAGCATGATGTGCTTCGTGAATGGGTTTTTAATGACGCAGACATTGATCATTCTCCCATTGTATGGGCCAGGGACATGGGTACTGCCAAGAATGCTGAATTATTGGAATATTTTAAAGACCGGCAGGTATGGTATGTGGAGGTTTTTTGGGACATGAAACTTAATGCGTAGTACGATTAAAATTTGTGATTGTAAGTGATATTTTTTGAGAGATGGGCCCAAGGGACTTGCTGGCATGGTTGATTTTATAAAAAAGAATTATTTTGAAGGGATCCGTCGTTTTTTTCTTTCAGAGAAAATCATATATTTTATTATTGCCATCGGCATAATTTTATATTTACGGCAATACTTAAATGATCGATGTCTTTGGCATGATGAAGCGAAAATTTCTTTGGACATCATCAGATTGCCGGTTTCTAGTTTTTTGCATCAGCCGTTACCTTACCACAATCAAGCAGCTCCGCTTGGCTTTTTGATAATTGAAAGACTGCTCGTTTCCATTATGGGAACAGGAGAATATGCTCTTAGGTTATATCCTTTTATTGCAGGAGTGATATCTCTTTGGCTTTTTTATCGGATGATTTTGATTTATCTCAAAGCCGAATTCGTTGCGTTAGGACTATTAATTTTTGTTATTACTCCTTCATTAGTGTATTACGCATCAGAAGTTAAACCCTACTATAGCGATGTTTTTTTTGTCTTGATTTCATATGTAGTCATAGCTGAGTTTTGTTTAAAGGAATTAGATTGGAATAAAACTTGGATGGTGGGGGCATTGGGTGCGCTGATTATTTGGTTTTCATTCCCTGTTATTTTTGTTTTAGGAGGTATTGGCACAGCTATTTTTCTGGCTACAATGTTTCAAGGGAATCACCGGAAACTTTGGAAGGTAAGTATTTTTATTTTTTGTTGGCTAACCAGTTTTGTATTTTACTATGCTGTTATTTTACATAATATTGTACAGGTTAAATCAAGCGAAGAATTTTGGCAAAGCGGGTATATTTCTTTTACGGATATCAGAATCTGGCTAGATGTTTTTATTGATATTTTAAGATATCCTGTCGGCTCGGGAAGTTATTTGTTGCTTGCGCCAATAGTTTTTTTTATAGGACTTTATTCTTTTTTTAAAGAGAGCAAGGATAAATTCTCAATTCTTTCTTTTCCTTTATTTTTTGTTTTTATAGCTTCAGGGCTGCACAGGTATTCCTGTAAGGACAGGCTGGCCCTTTTTATTTTGCCGATTATTTTGATTATTATTTTAAAAGGCATAGAAAAAATTTCCGTAACGTTTGGAAAGCTTAGAATAATCACAGTTATATTGTTGATCGGAATTCTATTTTATGGATCTTCCGTTGCCACGTATAGAGAATTCATAAATCCTGAAGAAAAGGAAAATATCAAGTCTATTATGTATTATGTAAAAGAAAATATAAAACGTGGGGATGTTATTTGTGTTTATCCTGGGACGGCTGACGCTTTTAATTATTATTATTCTGTGCGTGGTTTTTCATTTGGCAGTAATGCCAAAGAGAAATGGCCAATTATTGTCCCCTGGAAATTGGAAGATAATTTAAAGAAGATGTATGGCCTCAAACGGGTTTGGATCCTTTTTACAAATAATTGGCATTATTGGAAGAAAAATAGTAGTGGGGCAAAGGATAAAGAATATTTTTTTCACTATTTCTCAGAATCAGGGGGGAAGATGCTGGATCATTTTTCTTGCGGTAATGGAGAAGTTTATTTGTTTGATTTAAGTAAATTTTCAAGCATCAAGAATAATAATATCAAGGTTTCATTGGGAATTAATAAAAAGAGTTAATCCTGTTCCTGAAAGATTCTTAGAATGTTTAATCTTACAAAAGATAGTTATTTTAAAGGAATCCGTTGTTTCATTCATTCAAAGATAATCCCTTATTTTATTATTGCTATAGGCATAATCTTATATTTAAGGCAATACTTAAATAATCGTTGTCTTTGGCATGATGAAGCGATACTTTGTTTGGACATCATCAGATTGCCGGTTATTAGTTTTTTACATCAACCATTACCTTACAAGGAATCAGCTCCGTTTGGTTTTTTGGTTGTTGAAAAATTGTTCGTATCCATTTTGGGAACGGGGGAGTATGCTCTTAGGTTATATCCTTTCATTGCAGGAATAACATCACTATGGTTATTTTTTCGAATGCTTAAGACTTATCTCAATAGTGAAGCAGTTGTTTCAGGATTATTTGTTTTTGCTGTTACTCCCGCATTAGTATATTACTCATCAGAAACTAAGACTTACTATACTGATATTTTATTTGCTTTGATTTCATATGTTGTTATAGCTAAATCTTGTTTAAAGGAATTAGACTGGGAAAAAGCCAGGGTCATGGGGGTGTTAGGCGCGTTTATTATTTGGTTTTCCTTTCCTGTTATATTTGTCTTATTGGGCATTGGAGTAACTCTTCTGATAGACGCAGCAGTTCAAAGAGACGAGACCAAGTTTCTTAAATTGGGAATCATTTATTTTTTTTGGTCAATGAGCTTTATTCTTTGCTATATTTTCTTGCTTCAGCACATCGCCCAAACTACAGCAGGGGATCCCGAATGGCAAGTCGGGTATATCTCTTTTACGGATATCAGGAGTTGGTTAAATGTTTTTATTAATATTTTAAACTACCCCATTGGGATTGCGCATTACTTATGGCTTGGGCCAATAATCTTTTTCATAGGGCTTTATTCTTTTTTTAAAGAGAGAAAGAGTGATTTTTTAATTCTTTTTTTCCCTTTATTATTTACTTTTTTAGCCTCAGGATTTCATAAATATTCTTGTAGAAATAGGCTGGCCCTTTTTCTTTTACCAATAATTTTGATTATAATTGCAAAAGGCATAGACGAAATCTCTGTAAAATTTGGAAAATTTAAAATAGTTTCAGTCGTATTGTTGACTGGAATTTTATTTTATGGATCTTTTGTTTCCACATGCATAAGATTTATAAAACCTGAAGAAAGGGAAGATGCTAGGGCCAGCATGTCTTACGTAAAAGAGAATATAAAACGCGGTGATGTTATTTATGTTTATCCTGGGACACTTCCCACATTCGAATATTATTATTCCGTGCGCGGTTTTTTATTTGGCAAGAATGTTAAAGAAACATGGCCAATTATTTACCCTTTGAGGCCTACGAATTTGGAATGTGATTTAAAGAAGCTGCAAGGTCTCAAACGGGTCTGGATACTCTATTCAGATAACTGGACTAATGGGAAAATTAAAATTATGGGACCGAAGAATAAAGACTATCTTTTCCGTTATTTATTTAAGTTAGGGGGGAAGATGGTCGATCAATTTACTGGCGTTAATGCAGGGGCTTATTTGTTTGATTTAAGTAAATTTTCAGGTGTCAAAAACAACGAATTTTCTGTAAAATCTGAAATTAAAACACTAAACTCATTGTAGATCCTTTTGATGATAGCTAAGAATATAAAGAGTCCGCAGGAGAAGCAATTATCCATGTTAATTTTTTTGTTTTTTATCCTTATTTATATCTGTACAGCCAAAGGATATTTACAAGTTACGGATACAGGTTTTTCTTTAAAGACAGCGAATGCCCTGCTTTTTCATCATAGTCTTCTTATCGAAGATAAAGATAAAAGGGGGATATCCCCGGCAGGACATGAAAATACGAATAAGTTTTATTCTAAATATGGGATAGCGTTAGCCATCATATTTATACCCTATATTTTAGCGGGAAAAGCTTTGGCCGGTTTGACAGGACTACCCGCACGAGACGTTATAGAATTTATACTATCTTTTTACAATGTCATTTTTGGCGCATTGTCATGCGTGCTCATCTATTGGTTGACCCTTAAATTCTGTGATTCGCACAGGATAGCGCTATTGGTGGCGTTGCTGTTTGGGTTGACGACATTGGCTTGGAGGTACAGCCTCTCTGATTTTTCTGAAGGCACCCAGACATTTCTCTTACTTCTTGTCATTTATTTGCTTTTAAAGAACACTTCTCAGAGTATTCTTCAATCATCCTTGTTTTGTGGTTTTTTAATTCTATTGAAGGTGTTTTATATTATTTTTTTGCCAATTTTTTTAGCCTATATTTTTGTGATTAATAAGAAGAATAACCGTTGGAGCAAGGTATTTATTTTTGTTGTCGTTAATGCGGTCAGCATAGTGTTTCTTTTATGGTTAAATTACTATCGCTACAAGAATATTCTTGAATTTGGCTATGGTCCGGAGAGGGCGTATTTACAAGGCATAGTCAACGTGTTCCCGCTACTGTTTTCTTTAAATAAGGGTCTTTTTATTTATAGTCCCATTCTATGCTTTTCAATATTTGGTTATGTAAAATTCCTAAAGCTTTATCCCAAGGAAGCTTGGTTTTTCTTAGCACTTATTTCTTTAAATCTTTTTCTTTCTTCGATTTGGCACAGCTGGGAAGGCGGGTGGTCTTGGGGGCCGCGGTTGCTGGTCCCAATGGTTCCACTATATTTGATCCCTATCTGTTTTCTTTTTCCAATGAGAAATGTGTTGACCAAAAGCATTTTAGCTGTCTTTATAACAATTTCCTTTTTGATACAAGGAATGAGCGTGATGGGAAATTACCATGAATATTTAGAAATACGATATCATCTGGTTGAAGAAAAATTAAGGGAACAAATGCCCGCGGATATCGTTGGCCAGTTTATTATTTTAAAACATAAGATTTTTGAGGGTAACACTAAATATAAGGGGTATGAATTTGGACTACGCGACAATTCAACCCTTGATCTTGGGCAAAAATGTAATAATGCGTTAAATTTCTGGAGTTCTCGCATAGCCATTGAGTATAATAAGCCTTGGTTAAAATATGTACCGCTTATTTTAATTCCTTTTATTATTCTTCTGGCATACCGATTATTTAGTTTTATTTTATTATGACACAATACCGCGCTCTTAATGTCACTTTGGAAATCATTGTTTTTTTTGTTCTCCTGTGGGCATTAAACAGCAATTCGAATTTATTTCTGGATCCATCGAAACTCTATTCTTCTTCCATTGTGCATCAACTTCAAGCCGATGCTTTTTTACAGGGAAAACTGGAATTAAGTCCTCTCCCATTCGGGTACAAGCATGATTTTGTCTGGCTCGGGCATGGGATGCAGCAGCCGTGGGGGCTTGGGGTGCCTTTTTTATACATACCTTTTGAATGTATTGGCAGGCTATGCGGGCTTGATTGTTTTCCTGACAGGTTGATATTGCTGTC
>Ga0206807_1064_pt1 | contig 20125 bp, 13 predicted proteins | sample Alteio_BWOrgCont_57_FD_152915 | JGI IMG/M metagenome (GOLD analysis project Ga0206807, IMG submission 152915) | Enriched cells from forest soil in Barre Woods Harvard Forest LTER site, Petersham, Massachusetts, United States -... | ecosystem: Environmental > Terrestrial > Soil > Temperate forest >...
GGACCATGAGGACGGGGAACGGAATCATCATCGTCGCGAGCAGGAGGAGGAAGATTTTGTCGCGCCCTTTCCACTCGATGCGCGAGAAGCCGTAGGCGGCCAACGAGCTGCTGATGGTGGTGCCGGCCACGCTCAGGGCGCAGACGAAAAGCGAGTTCCCCGCATAGCGCCAGAAATGGCCCATCGCGTGGATGGCGTCCGGGTAGTTCTGCCACTGGGGATGCTGCGGCAGCCACCGGGGCGGGATGGACATGGTCTCGTTGAGCGGCTTGAGCGAGGTGGAGATCATCCAGGCGAACGGCGCCAGGAAGGCGATCGCGGCCAGGGCCGTCACGACCAAAAGCGCAATCTGCACGACCTCGTTTTTACCCCAGGTTTTCATAGGTTATTTGCCGGCGTAATAGACGTGTTTTTGCGAGAGCTTGGTGGCCACGATCGTCAGCCCGAAAATAATGAGGAAGAGGATGACGCCGATCGCGCAGGCGTAGCCCATGTTCCAATAATCGAAGGCGTTCTGGAAAAGATAGGTGGTGACGAACAGCAGCGATCGGCCCGGGCCGTCGGTGCCTCCGGTCATGACGTACGGAATGGCGAAGACCTGGAAGGAGCCGATCAACCCCATGACGGTGTTGAAGTAGATGACCGGCGAGAGGACCGGAAGGGTGATGTGCCAGGTTTTCTGCCAGGCGCTGGCGCCGTCGATGTCGGCCGCTTCGTAAAGATAGCGCGGCACGTCCTGCAACCCGGCGAGATAGATCACCACCGCATTGCCGACGCCCCACAGGACGGTGAAGATCACGCCCCATTTTGCGTAGTGCTCGTCCTGGAGCCAGTCGGGCGGGGTGAGATGCGTGCCGAGGAGGCCGTTGACCAAGCGGAAGAGCGGGGCCAGGGCGTTGTTGACCAAGCCGAGTTGGCCGTTGAGCATCCATTGCCACAGAGCGCCGAGGCACACCATCGGAACGAGCGAGGGCAGGAAGAAAATCGTCCGGAAGATGCCGCGTCCCGGGATCTTGCAATTGAGCAGCAGCGCGAGCACGAGGGAGACGACCAACCCGAGCGGAATCGCCACGGCCGCGAAGAACAAGGTGTTGCAGACCGATTGCCAGAAGAGGGCGTCGACCGCGAGGTTGCGATAATTTTGCAGGCCGATGAAAACGGGGGTCGAGAGGACGGAATAATCGCAGCAGGAGTAGTAAAGCGAACAAAGCAGCGGGTAGAGGCAGAACGCGAGGAACCCGATCAGCCACGGGCTGGTAAAGGCCAGGCCCAATCCAAGATTGGCTCTTTCTCCGCGGGTCATGGTTGGTTCCACTCGGCGGTTAAGGTCGGGGCGAGCCGGTTCCAGCGGGACAGGCGGCGGTCGAATTCGTCTTGCTCGCGCGCCTGGATTTCGCTCAATGCTTCCTCTGCGGTTTGGTTGCCGGTCGAGATTTGCGTGACGGCGTTGCCGAAGGCATCGTCGCATTGATTCCAGATCGTAAGCTGCGGGGTGATGTGGGCGTTGGAGCTTCGGGCGAGCGCTTCAAATTCGGCGATGTGCGGGTTGGGATTATTTTTATAGAAATCGGGACTGGTCGCGCGGAGCGGGCTGAACTTCCGTTGCCCGAGACAAAGCTTTTCCATCTCCGCCTGCGACTCGACATATTTGATAAACTCGAAGGACGCTTCGGGGTGCCTCGCGCCATGAGGAATCACAATGGCATCGGACTGCACCCAGGTGACGTCCTTGAGCCGGGACGGATCAACGGACGGGAACGCGGCCACACCCCATTCAAAATCGGCGGGCGCGTAGTTCTTGATGAAATTATAGATCCAAGGCCCCTGCAGGATCATGGCGACGCGCCCCGTGAAAAACGCATTCTGCGCGGAGGCGAAGTTGCCGAAGCTGTCCCGGAAAGCGAGGATTTTGTCCGCGCCAAATCGCTGGGGATAGGATTGAATCCACTGGTACGCGGCGATATTTTCGGGTGAATCGACGGTGATCTTGTCCTTGCCGTTCCAAAATTGGCCTCCGAACCACAAGCCCCAAGTCGAGGGAAACCAGCCCGGCTCCGTGGGCAAATGCCCCATCGCAATCAGGCTGCCGTCGGGCGCATGCCGCGTCAGGCGCTCATTAAAGCTTTCGAGTTCGGCAATCGATCGCGGCGGTTGATCCGGATCGAGCCCCGCGTCGCGAAACATCTTCTTGTTCCAGATGAGCGCAAGGGAGCCAGGAGTGGTCGGCATGGCCCAAAGATGGTCGCGGTAAAAGCACATGTCCCAAAAAACATTGATGTAGTTTTCGCGTTTGATCTGGTATTTCGCGGCCAGGGCATCAAGCGGTGTCAATGCATTGTTTTCCGCATAGACCGGCAGCAGCTGGCCATAAATTCCCGCCACGTCGGGAGGCACGCCACCCGCCGTGGCGAGCATGAGCTTGCGGTCGAGATTGCTGACCGAGGTGTATTCGACATGGATGCGGTCCTGGCTGGAGTTGAAGTCATCGACGACCGCGCGCATGGCGTCGGCCTCGAACCCGTTCCATTTTTCCCAGTACTGGAGCGTGATCTTACCCGTCTCCGCCGGACGTGGCTGGTAAAAGATGAGCGCCAGGAATGCCGCGATACAAAGCAGCACCACCACCTTTGTCTTGAGGGAATTGCTCATACGAATCTCAGCCCCTTGGTGCCATCGACGACATCGTGCAGACTAATCCGGGGATGAGCGCAGGGCGAGCGAAGTTCGCCGACAGCAGTCAGGCGACCGCATCCGGATTGCGGGTCGGCCAGTCGGTCAGCTCCACGATCTCCAAGCCGGCATGGCTCACGCTCAAGTCGCTCATCAGGCTTCGCGCCAATTTGGAAATGAGCGTGGGCACGACGGCGACGAGCCGGGTGCGGAGATTTTCATCCAGCTCCGCGGCGAGGGAGAGCTCTTCCCGGGACGACTCCACCAATTCGATTTCGTCGATCCCGCGCCGGATCGAGTTGGAGAGGCTTAACTTGGCGTAGAGTTCGAGCCACTTCGTACAATCCGCGCGGGTGACCTGCTTGCCATGATAGCCGTCACTCTTCACCGTCCACGAATTGCCCATGATGGTTTGATCATTGCAGATGATGCGAAGATCAAGCAACCGGGACGAGATTCCCTGCTCGCTCATTTCCTGACAGGCGAAGAGTACAAACGTGACAGGGTAAACTTTCTGAACCCGATACAGATGAAACCATTGCGTTTGATCTGGCGAGATGTGGAACATGGTTACCCTCGGGCAGTTTCGCTTACTTAAGTATATGGTGCTAGGTAATTTTCCAAAAGGAAGGAAAATATGGACATCGTTTTACGAAGCTTACCAGCGGAATTTGGTGGATGGAACGCTTGGAAATTTGCCAAATCGCGGAGTGCGCTTACGTTGAATTATTGGCAATATCACTTCTTATCACAATGAAATTGAATCGGAAAAATCTGCGGATTCTGCTGGTTGACGACGACGAAAACGACACCGAGCTGTTACGCATTGCGCTCGACGAGGCGGGATTCACGCATCCCCTCACCCATTTTCGAAACGGGGCCATTGCGCTGGAATATTTTAAATATACGAAGGCGACGGGGTCGTTGGTGCCTCACCTGATCCTGCTCGATCTCAACATGCCGCTTATCGATGGCGTCCGGGCCCTGCACCACTTACGCGAGGTTTCCTCGTTCCGCAGCATACCCGTCATCATCCTGACGGGCGCCGATGACAAGGCGAAAAGATGCGAAGCGGCCAAGCTGGGAATTTTCCGCTTCCTGACCAAGCAAGCCCACAATAAAAATGTCATCGCGGCCTTGGACGATTTCATCGATTTTTACAATCATGAGGATGATCCTCCAGGGATGCGGCGCAATGTTCCGTTTGTAATCCACCACAAGGGCGAAGTTGGGCTGAGCAGGAACGCCCGGATCCATCTCTTTTAGAGGTCAAATACCAGCCCGAGTCCGGGCTGATGCTCCTGCCGGGTCAAGGTCCACTCTGGGGTGTGCTGTGTGCCGACCGCTGGCGCCACGTAATTGACGCGGAAACGTAACCCAATCGCCATAATTTAATTGCAATGATTACGGCACTGGAGTACTAACCATCTGTGCTTGTATTAATCGGACTATTCTTCGTGGTGATACCTTCCATCAGCCTTCTTTTGGTCCTGATAGTTAACCTCTTCCAAAAAGAGGAGATCGAGGTGGGAGTTCCTGTTTCCGGCAAGATGTCCAAGCCTTGACGGCCATTCGCCCTCACTTGGCGTCGTCGGTACCCGGCTGATAACGTTCGACGACCGAACGGATGGCCGCAAACAACGGCTCCCGATCCTTGATGAATTGCTCGGGATTCTCCGTGCCTTCGTTGTACAAATAATTGATCAGGTCCGCCTCGGTAATTTGGCCGGTGGCGAACTGGGCCATCTTCTGCAAAACCCCTTCAGAGAAATTGATGGCTGGCTTATGAGGCATAGGGGCATTCCACCTACGGAGATGACGTCCGATGCTAGCCTTCCGAATCGGCTGGGGTCAACCACGGTGCGGTCCATGCCGTTAAACGGAATCGGCGGTGAGACCGAAGTCCCACCGCCGAATTCATGCGATCAAACTGAGATCAGTCGATTTCGCTTAGAACTTCCACTGCAGATCGACATCGACGCGCTGGGTCTGGCTGACGCCAGCCAGATTGGTGATGCCGCTGGCGGTGGTACCGGTGACGGTGGCACCGCCGCCGCCCGCAATCGGAAGGCCCGTCGGATTCGCGCCGGGCAGGCCGTTGAGCAGGCTGCTCTTATACGCCCACGTATCGTAGACCGTGATCGTGCCGATGAGGAAGTCGGTGAAGTTATAGCTGCCGGCGACCTTGACGCCCTGTTGATTCAGGTAGCTATCACCCCAGTCGGAGTCATTCAAGTTCGGGTCGATCGAGCCGAGGCCGACCTGGCGATAGTCCGCCCTGAACGACCAGTCGCCCTTCTTCTTGTTTTGACCGGCTTGGATACCCGCCAGCCAGGCGATATTATCACCCAAAGCCTGGTTCTGAGCCTGGGTCTTGGCGATGCTGGAGCCGGCTGCGCCGACAACTGTCGCATTGCCGAGATACACCTGCTGAACGCGGGCCTTGCCATCAAGATTTGCGGCGAAATCCCAGTAGAACTTCATCGGTACCTTGTCGAACTTCCAGTCGAATTCGCCAGGAGCCGTGACGATGGCCAAATCGTCGTCAGCGTTGGGCGCCATGAAGGCCAGGGTGCCGCCGCCGGCTTCACCAGCCGGGCCGTTACCGGGCCCGACGTTGCCGCCACCCATGTAGGTGTCGAAACCTGGCACGACCTTGACGAACATGTTCTTGTTGAAGTTGAACTGAACCGGAACCTGTTCAACGAACTGCCATGAGTCGGTATTATCCGTACCCTTGGTGTTGAATTCGCTGTTGTCCGAGTAGATGCCCTGGAAGGCGGTGAAGCCGACGGTCAAGGACTCATCCGAAGCGGGTGCCGCAACGGCCTTCAAGTCCTTGGGGTCCGCGGGTGCAGATTCTCCGCCGAAGGGGAAGGTCCAGCTCAGGGCTTCCGACGCGCCTTCCGGATTGATATCCGGATCCCATACGAGGTCAGTCGTGTAGAGAGGATTGCGCTGCTTGCCACCGGTAAGCGTGAGCCAATCGACGGGCTTCCACTGCAGGTAGACCAAGCCAATGTTAATCGCAGCCTTTTCATAGGCGCTGCCGAAGCTCTGGTTGGCGCTGTCGTTCGCGGTATTGCTTTCGAGTTCAAACCCGCCCTTGAAGTTATCCGAGTAAACGTAGTCGGCGCCGATCCGCAAACGGTAGCGGTTACGTTCGACGATATTGTCGCCGCCATTTCCCCCGCCAACCGGCACGGGGAGGCCGCTCTGCGCCTTCTCATCCGCGTATTCGAAGCGGAGGCGGGCATCGCCGTAAATCGTTAGTTTTTGGACGTAGTCGCCGATGGACAGCTTGGAACCTGCGGTCGTGGCAGAATCCTTCGCCTCGCTGGCGCTGATGTCTTCCGCTTCCTTGTTGCTCAGGACACCCTTTTTAACGAGGGCATCGAGCAAGGCACTGTCCGTCTGCGCCTTGACGGCGGTGAGGCCGAGGGCGAGCGCGCCTGAGACGGCAAAAAAGCGCTTAGTGATTGATTTCATTCATTCTCCTTTTTGTGTTCTAGACTTTTCCTTGGTAAATCCAACTGGCAAATCGACTATTCTAAGCCGATAGGTTTACTATACTTTCGAGAAACTATCGACTTTTGCTTTTTCGTCAAGCTGATTGTCAAAAGCAAAATATCGTTTCACTCTTCTCCGTAATTAATGGCATTCTCCTCGACGCGGGTAGACCCTGCGCCTCGGCCTCCTACCTCAGGCCGACCCAAAAGCTGCCCGGGTTGTGCGACAGACAGGAGGCTATTTTGTTACGATTCCGTGACATTTTAATGAGGATCTCATGAGTGCCATTCGCGGAAGTCGCTGCGCATTCCTCGCTTCGCGGTTAAAAAGCTTCCGTCGCCTCTTTTTTTAAGCGATTTTGACGAGGCGGGTGATTCCGGGGAGGATTTCCATCGCCTGACGTTTGAGGACGGAATGAACCTGATCAAGCCCATTCAATTGCCCAATGGCCGGAACACGACCAATCTCGGCTTCGGCTGCGCGAGCCTGATGCGGCTGCCCACGGCCGGGAGTCGCGACCGGCTTTTGCGGACCGTGATCGACGAAGGCATTACGCACTTTGACGTGGCACGGATGTATGGATCGGGTGAGGCGGAAGGGATCGTCGGTTCGTCGCTGAAGCCGTTTCGGGACCGGATCACGCTGGCGACCAAGTTCGGCCTGCCCTATGCCGCGCCCACCCGGGCTGGATTTAAAATTCAATCGGTGGCGAAATGGATTCTGAGCAAGAGTCCCGGACTTAAGAACAAAATCCGGAAGCTCGCGTCGAAGGCCTCATCGCCCTCGAACCAACCCGCCGCGCCCAACAACTACAGTGTGGAGGAGATGGAGAAGAGCCTGGGCCTGAGCCTTGCCCAGTTGCAAACGGACCGGGTGGACATTCTCTTCCTCCACGCGCCGCTGAGTCGTGATATTATCGCGGAGAATATGGCCGATGCCCTGCAACAAATGAAAGCGGCTGGGAAAATCGGCGCGTTCGGCATCTCGGGGTACCGGGCCGAGCTGGACTATTTTTTGAAGGCGAGGCCGGAGGTTTGCGGAGATGCGCTTCAGTGCCACTATTCCGTTTTGCAAAGTGGGCCGGAGAGCGTGCCGCTGAGCTACAAATTCACCGGCATATTTGGAGTGATTGACGGCCCGCTCCAACGACTATACACCTACCTTTCCGCGCACAAAGATTTCACCAAGTCGTGGTCCGATCAATTGGGCATCGACCTGAAAGTCCGCGAAAATGCGGGCATCGTCATTCTGGCCATCGCGCTGGCGCTGAATCCTCAAGGCACGATCCTTTTTTTCACGTCGAGTCCCGCACGATTGCAACGAACGGCTCGCCGCCTGGCCGATAACTCGTTTTCCGAGTGGAATCTGCACGGCTTTCGCCAGGCCGTCATGGAAAGGATCCATGCAGGTTGATTTGGAAGATGTTCCCGCCGGGAGCGGCTTCGAGAGCGATGTCTGTGTCATCGGCGCGGGCGTGGCGGGATTGCTTCTGGCCCGGAAATTGGCGGGCTACGGTTTCCAGGTCCATCTCTTGGAAGCGGGCGGCAAGACGTTGGAGGAACGCAGCCAGGATCTCTATAAGAGCGAAATTCGCGGCCAGCCCCACCTGGGCACGACGGACGGAAGATTCCGGACCTTCGGCGGCGCGTCGACGCGATGGGGCGGCCAGCTTCTGGCCTACCCGGATGAGGTGTTCCAGGAGCGGGAGTTGCTCGGCAAGATCGGCTGGCCGATTTCGGAGGCGGATATCCGAAGCTACTATCCGGAAATCTTCAAGATCATGGGCGTGAACGATCTTCCGTTCACCGATGAATTTCTGGAGCGCTTCAAGCTGCGGGCCGACCTGCAATCCCCCGACGTGCGCGTGCGCTTTTCGAAATTCGCGCCGTTCACGAAGCGCAATCTCGCCAAGACGATTGGCCGGGAGTGCCTGGCGTCCGATCGCGTGACCGTCTTTTTTCATGCGAACGCGCTTTCGGTCGACCTTGACCCGAAGACCGCCCGGATCGAGTCCGTGACTTGTCGGAATTATCAGGGTGGCGTTTCCCAGTTCAAGGCGCGGGAGTACATCATCTGCACGGGCACGATCGAAGCTTCGCGGCTGCTGTTGAGTTCCACCTCTGCCCACGATTGCGGGGTGGGAAACCTGACCGACCAGGTGGGCCGCTATTTTCATGACCATGTGACCGTCGGCGCGGCGCGGCTCGGCGGAGCTTCGAAGGCGATATTTGCCAAATATTTTTCGCCCTACTATGTGAAAGGGACGCTGCATTCGCCAAAGCTGGAGGCAACGCCGTCACTGCAGAAAAAGCTCAGTCTTCCCGAGGTGATGGCGCATTTTTTCATCCACGAATCGGATGACAATGAGTTCGCGCTGCTGCGCCAGACGCTCGTCGATCTGCAGCGGGGGAAGCTTTCCGCCAGGACGGTGGGGAAATTACCGCTGCTGCTGAGCGGCGTGGCGCAAATGGGCTACTCGCTGAAGGTGAAGGGAAGGCGGATCATTTCGCCGCAAGCGAACATCACGTTGAATATCGAGACGGAACAAAAGCCGCGAGCCGATAGCCGCATCCAGATTTCGCCCAAGGTGAATGCGGTTGGCATTCGAGAAACGATCGTCGACTGGAAAATCTCCGACGAGGAGGGCGAAGCGATGCGGCGTTATGCCGGGGCGATCGATGTTTATCTCAAATCGCTGGGCATGGCGGAAATCGAATGGAAGCCCGGTCCGCAGGACGACGCGAAGACATGGGCGCAGGCCGGAGGCGACATCCTGCATCCGATGGGCGGCACGCGCATGGGCACGTCGCCGGAAAACAGCGTGGTGGACAAGGAACTTCGCGTGCATGGCGTGGATAATCTTTATGTCGCGAGTTGCTCGGTTTTCCCCTCCGGCGGCAGCTCGAATCCCACCTTCACCATGATGGCGCTGGCCTGCCGGCTCGCGGATTTGCTGAAGGAGAAGCGGGGATAATGCTGTAGCCGCCGCCGTGAGGCGGTGGACAGGAAGGCGAGCCGATCCACGCCCTCACGGGCGCGGCTACGTATTTCGGCCGGCCCTTGTCGCGGACAAAGCTATGGTATGTTCTCGGATAACATGGTTCCAAATTACGTTCATCCGGCATCGAGTCCGCTGGATCGAAATCAATCCGACAATATGCTTCGAAGCAATGCTCCATGGAATTGGCCGCCAAAGTCCAATCTTTGCTTTGGCAATAATTCTACAAATAATTCGTGCTTCGAAGCATTGTTTCAGTTAGGATGAATGGCCTCTTTGCGACATTTCCGATGAGACTCTTGCTCCTTCCCCCTCTTTCCGTACTGGCCCTCAGCCTCTTCCTGTCCAGCACGTGGTCTGGCCCGGCGAGCGCTTCGGATAGCGACACCAGCGCCTCGCAGCAGGTGGGCGTGCCGATCCATTTCAAGGCAGAGAAGCCCGGCTTCGTCACGCTGGTGATCGAGGACAAGGCGGGCATTCGCGTGAAGAACCTAGCCTTCGACCACCCGGTGCAGGCGGGCGATAACATCATCTACTGGGATTGCTCGTCGCTGACCGGCGTGGCCGCGGCCGGGACGTACCAGGTGCGCGGGCTTTTCCATGAGGGCATCACCCCTCGCCTCGAGTATTCGATTTACTCACCGGGGACTCCGCCCTGGCCGACCGCGGACGGCACGGGGGCATGGCTCGCCGATCACACCGCGCCCGCGTCCGCGCTGTTCCTGCCGGCGGGCAGTCCCTGGCCGGCCAATGATTCGAATCCGGAAGTCCTGCTCGGCGCCGATTCGGCGGAGGCGGGCAATGCGCTGATGTGGGTCAATCTGGATGGCCGCAAATTGGGCGGAACGAAAATCCGAGGATGGAACGGCGGCATCGCGCTGGCGCGGGACATCGGCGCGCAGGCCAACCCGGCCCATGTCGCGTACACCGTTTATGTCGACAACCCGAGCCGCGATTTCGGCAAGGGCAATCCCGGCGGGCTCGACGTCTACATCATCACCAAGACCGGCGTCGAACCCCTGGCCAAGGTCAAGGGCGGCATCCAAACGCACGATGCCTTTCGCGAATTGGCCGGCCTGGCGGCATACAACGGCTTGCTGCTCCTTTCCGATCCGGCGGGCAATGAGCTGTTCGCCTTCGACGTGCGCGGATCGGCCACGGCGCCTTTCGCCACGTTCAAGGTCGATGGCCTGGGCGGCATCGCTTTTGAGCCGGATGGCAAGCTGCTCGTCGCGACGAATGGCGCGATCAAGCGCTACACCATCGCGAACGACTGGAAGACATTCAGCCTCACCGGCGGCGACGAGGTCGTGGCCGCTTCGATGCTGCAGGCGCCGAAGCAGATCATCGAGCAGGACAAGGAAATCTACGTGACCGATTGGGGCACGAGTCACCAGGTGAAAGTCTTCGACGCCACGACGGGCAAGCTGGCGCGCACCATCGGCAAGCCGGGCGGCCCGCAAATCGGCGACTACGACGAGCAGCGCATGGCGCATCCGCTGGGCATGTGCGTCGACTCGAAGGGCGTGCTGTGGGTTGCCGAGGAGGATTATCTCCCCAAGCGCATCAGCCGGTGGAATGCGAAGACCGGCCATTTCATCAATGCGTGGTATGGCCCGACCCAATACGGCGGCGGCGGATTTGTCGATCCGAAGGACAAGAGCCATGCCTACTATCCGTCGCTTGGGAATCCCGGCAGCTTTGGCCTGCTCGATTTCAAGGTCGATCTCAAGACCGGGGAATCGAAGGTCACGGGCGTACGCTATCGTTATCCCGATCCGCTTAACGATGTCATCAGTTACGCGGGCTATCCGACCAAGCCGATCTTCTTCCCCACCGATATGATTCCGCCCGGCTCGCATGGCGGCACCGCGCCCGGGTCGACGTTTTATTTCAAGGGCCACCAATACTTCACCAATTCCTACAATACGTATTGGTACAACCAGGGATCGATTACCACGCTCTGGATCTTGGAAAAGGGCGTGTGCCGCCCGATTGCCTGCTGCGGCTGGGTCGGCGGCAGCATTCATCGCTGGGCGGTGGTGGACGATCCGGCAATCAAGCCGCGAATTCCGCCGGGCCGACCGGACGGGATATTCTTTACTTGGACGGACCGCCATCACGACCACGCGGTCCATCCCGAGGACGTCCAGTTCATCCGGCCAAAGATGATCGGCGCGCCGGGAGTCGTCATCCAGCCCGACCTTTCCGTGATCGCCGGCGGCCCCTTCCAGATGCCGCTGAAGTCCGTCGATGACAAGGGCGTGCCCGATTACGACTTGAGCCAACTGCAGCCCATTTCCCAAACTCCGGTGAAGGGCGACGTGGCCCTGGCGCCCGATGGGTGGTTCATCGCCGATTGCACCGGCTTCAAGGGTGGCCAGCAACGCTGGACGTTCCCCTCGCGCGATGCGACGACGCCGCCCGCCGGACCAGGCGAGCTGGAAAATCCGGACCGCATGCTCGGCTATCCGGTGAAGAGCACGCAAGGCGAAGCCGGTTACATGGTCGCGCGCTATTCCTACATGGGCGAAATTTATATTTATTCCACGGACGGGCTGCTCGTGACGACGCTCGGCTCGGACATTCGCATGGCGCCGTTCTGGCCTTATCCGGAACAGAAGATCGGCATGGCCATCACGGGCCTGAGCTTCGACGCCGAGCATTTCTGGCCATTCATGTTCGGACTGGATGACGGCAACGTTTATCTGGCCGTGGGGAAGTGGCATACGTCCATTGTCCGGCTCGACGGCATGGACAAGGTGAAGCGGATCGATCTCGGCAGCGTCGATGTCACTGACGCGGCGATCGCAGCGGCCGCTCCCGCCCGGGACAAGAAAGCGGCCGACGACGCGAAACGCGACGAGGTGCCGGTGCCCGCGATCGCGGCCAAGGTCGATGGCGATCTCAGCGAATGGCCGGCGGATGGCTGGGCGAAGATCAATCCGACGAGTTCGTTTCAACTCGGCGTCTCGGGCGACAAACTGGTTGTGGCGTATCGCACGGACCAGAACCAGTTGCTGGCCAACTCGGCCACGGAGTTCCCGTTCGCGTTCACGCAGGGCGGAGGTCTGGACCTGATGCTGAGCACCAATGGCTCGGCGGTAGACCGGTTTCCCGTGGCGGGAGACCTTCGCCTCTTCGTCACGAAGAAGAATGGGCAAACGCTCGCGGTGCTCTATCGGCAAAAATCGGCAGGTGGTCATGGTAACCGGCAAACCTTTGCCTCGCCCGTGGGCGAAATCACTTTTGACGACGTGGAGGACGTGAGCAAAGACGTCGAAGTGGCTCAAGCCGGTGGAAACTACGAATTTTCCGTACCGTTGTCCGTGCTGGGGTTGCAGAATCCCACGGGCAAAGAATTTCGCGGCGATGCCGGCATGGTACTGAGCGACGGGGTTCACGCCCGGGCGCGTATGTACTGGCATAATAAATGGGACTCGATGTGCGCGGACGTACCGAGCGAGGCGCGGCTCAACCCGAGCCAATGGGGACTCTTCAAATTCTAAAACATGAAACTACACTCATACCGTCGGGGCCTTTCGGGGTCACTCTTCACCGTCATTTTCACCGCGTCGGCAATGCTGCTCGCGGCGGGCGGCCTACATGGCTTCGCCGATGCCATTTTAACGAAAGGCGTGCCGGTCAAAATCATGCCGGTCGGGGATTCGATCACCGAGGGAAAATACACGATCGGAGGGTATCGCAAACCGCTCCAGGACCTGCTCAAGAGCAACGGCTACAGCGTGACGTTCGTCGGCAAGGAAGACAACGGTGATCCGGCCAATGACACCGGCTTTTCCAAGGGCATGGAGAATCCAAATCACGAGGGCTACGGCAGCGCGCGCATCGGGATGCTGCTGACGGGCGGCACGACGGAAAAACACACGGCGCTTCCGATCAAGACTTCGCTGGCCAACAATAATCCGGACGTCGTCCTGGTCATGCTCGGGACGAATGACGTTTTCGGCATCACGGCGACGGACAAGATGAAGGCGACGATGGACAAGCTGGTGAGCTCGATCTATGAGCAGAGTCCCAATGCCACCGTCGTGCTGGCGAGCATTTGCCCGATTGGAAAAATCGCGGCGCGCGATGCGGATGTGAATGCCTACAACGCGGTGCTGCCCGATATCGTGCAGGAACAAAAAGGGCTCGGTCACAAAATCGCCTTCGCCGATATCCATTCCGTGGTGGCGCTGACGGATCTTTCCGGGGATAAAGTGCATCCCAGTGCGGCCGCCTACAAGAAAATGGCCGCGCTTTGGTATTCCGTTTTGACCGGCGAAGCGGCGCCTTGAATTCGTAGCCGCGCCGTAAAGAGGATGGAGTCTTTCGGCAACCACTCCACCGCCTCACGGCGGCGGCTACGGGTTTGTGACCGCTTTTTCCGAGCGACTGCTTCCCGCCGCCGACGATTCGGGAGAGCCACTTTCATCCAGGTTGTGATGTCCAACCACGGTGCCGTCGTCGAGGTGATTGATCTTTTGCGTGCGCAGGTGGCGGAACAGGGCGCGGATATCGCGCACGCCGCCCCAGGTGAACCAGAAGGCCGTGACCACCGAGATGAAGACCGGCAGGCCGATCGCCGCGACATGCCAAAAACGGGACCAAGCCTCGTCGGGCCAGGGCGCGATGAGGTTCCACACGCTGCCTACCACGAATATGGCGAACCAGAGCATGTTCCAGGCAAAGAGGCTGCCCGCGATCCATGTGTCACCGCGAGTGAAGTTTTCGTCGAGGCCGATCAGTTTACCCCAGGTCACTTTTCTTTTCGCGGGCGATTCGATTGGATCGACCGGCCCCGGCGCGAGGGCCGCGTACTTTCCGCGATGCAACATGCGGTCCATGTTGAAATCCTCCCGGCAGGTCAGGAGAGAAACGACGACGTAAAGGGAAACGGCAATCAGGCTGGCGAAGAAGGCGATCTCCCTGCCGTTGAGAGGCAAGTGATCGCCATAAATCTCCCGCGCCAGAATTCCGCCGCCGGAAAGGACTGAACCGGTGAGCAGGCCGGCCCAGGCGCCGGCGGTGGTGCCCTTTTTCCAGTAAAGTCCTCCGATAATTGCCGCGCCAGCTCCGCCAACGAAAAGGGCCGCAGTCACATCCCACCACATATAAATATATTCGGTTTGCCGGAACAAACTGCCGAAGAGAAATGCGAACAGGGCGACCCCGATGATCGCGAAACGAAGGATAAATATATGCTGGCGCGGGCCGAACGGCTTCCGGCGCAGCGGGACGATGACATCCTGCACGAGGATGCTGCCCCACGAATGAAGATGCGACGAGTCTCCGCCGAATAGGCCCATGAGCAGCACGGCACAGAGAGCGCCTTTCACCCCGGCCGGCAGCAGATGCGCGAGCGCAATGGGGATCTGCATTTGTTCCTGAGTATGCGTATCCTGAATCCGCGAAATCGCCGCGTGGGCCGAGGCGGCTTGCGCCGCGAAATCGGGATGCTGCAGGAACGTCATGCCGCAAAGGCCGAGCAGTGTAACCACAGCAAATTTGCCCGCGCCGCGCCAGCCCGCGAGGATACCGCCCATGCGCGATTCGTGCGCGGTGAGCGATGCAGAATTGTAGGCGCTCGAATTTTGCCATGCCATGGTGCCATAGACACTCAGGTACATGCCCATCAGGACATACCAAATATTGAAATCGTGCAGGCCCAGGGAATGAAAAGGATTCAGCAACGACTGACCAGCCGGACGATCCGCCAGGATATGATGTATCTGCGACCAACTGAACATCGAGAGCAATGCGAAGAGGACAACCAGGTAGAAAATCTGGGAGATGATACCCTCGACGCAATCGGCCACCATCAGCGTAATCAGTCCGCCCGCCAAGGTCATGGTCAGCGTGATCGACATGAAGAGCGCCATGAGCACGACGAAGGTCGGGATTTCCAGCGACAAAAGGTGCAGCTCGGGCGGCAGCTCGAGGAAGTAGACGAAGAACTGCGCTCCGATGGCCGGGATGATTCCGAAGTTGGCGATGCCGGCGAAAAAGCCGAGCGCGCCGGTAAAGAGCCGGAAAGGTTTGCTGTACCGGATTTCGAAGAACTGGGCGAGCGTCATGGCCCGCGTTTCGCGATAGCGATAGACGACGAAGCCGGAAATGCCGATGATGACGAAGAACGGATTATTGATCCAACCCCACCAGGTCAACGTCATGCCTGATTTAGAGAGAGATTCGAAGGCCGCGACGAACGTGATCGCCCCCGCCTGCAATTCCCCGCGGGAAACGGCCAGGAGGTAGCGGCCGGCCACGCGTCCGCCGGAGAGAAAATCGGCCACGCTCTTGACGTACTGATTGGCATAAAGCGCCAGGCTCAAGACGATGAGCAACGGAAGCGCGAAAAATATCCAATCGATCAGCTGCATGGTAATGATCCCGCGGACAGCTGACGAACGTCCCGATTGCCTCAGCTACTGGCGCGCTAGGCGGATACGGTCAGTCCGCGCATGGCTTCGAGAACCTTGACGCCTTCCACGATCTTTTGCACGTAATTATCGCTGATCGATTCGCCTTTGACAATGGCCCGATAAAGTTTGTCCCACTGGTAGATTCCCGAGTATTCGTTGAAGGAATTCTTCGCCACGATCTGGCGCGACTGCGCGCGCTGCATCACCAGCGACAGATTCGAGTAGTCGCATTTGGGCGGCGAATCCTCCGGCCCGACGTTGCGGTAAATGGTGCCGCGCTCGTAGTTGAGCGTCAGGCCGTTGGAGTAGCGGTCGCCATCATCCACGCAGAACGAGGCATAAACCGAAGCCAGGCAACCCGAGGCGCACGAGATGGTCAGTAGCGCGTTATCGGGGGTGGGGCGGCCCGTCCGCACACGTGCCCCGATCAGGTTCACCTGCTCCACGGGACCGGCCAGCCGGATGATGTCGTTGATCAGATAAATCCCCAGCCGCATCATGGCGCCGCCGGGGCAAAGCATGGGGTCGTCCTTCCAACTGCCGTCGGCCTCTTCCAAATAAGGCGCCCAGACTTCGCCCCGCGCGCCCACCAGCCGGCCCAGGTCGAATTCCTCCACCCAAGTTTGGATTTGGGCGAGGTCCAGGGTCGGTTCCGGGCAAGGCGAGTTGAGATGGATGACCCGGCCCAGGCTCTGCGCTTCGCGCAAAATGTCTTCCGCTTCGTCCGCATCGAGCTCGAAGGGCTTGGTCGTCATCACGTCTTTGCCCGCTCGAAGGATTTCGCGCAACAATTTTGCCCGGCCAAACGGTTGAGTATACAGCCCGACCACCGCGATTGAATCGTCTTCCAAAACTTCCTCGATGGAGGAATAAGCTTTCACCCCGTATTCGGCGGCGGTTTCCTCGGCCACGTTCTTGCGCAAATCACTGACTGCCTCCAATTTGAAATAGTCGGAGGCCTGCGAGGAGCGCATGCTGGCAATAATATGCTTTCCAAAGGATAGGCCGACGATCGCCAGCGGTAAGGGGCGGTTAATGGATGCTACGCTCATCTGATTCCAAGCAGTTTGTCACATTTCTTAATAATGTCACGTCCCAACTCTTCTTTTTTAGAATGTGCTCGATTATGTTGCTTGATTAGTGAAGATAGTCTTTACAAAATAAACACCCTGCGATATCTTGCTTCGAAGCACAAGATAGGTGCCTGCCGTTCCAGCGGTCCCATACCCCTCCCCCCTAGGTTATTACCAACACGGCAATAAATGTGATAATGTGTAAAATGGCCCAAGTGTCTTAGCCGTATGCAGACTCCCCATCACAAGACTCACAGCGGGAACCCCTTGTCCCACGGATTGAAACTCCCTCTCCGCCGCAATAACGCCTCCGGTGTCGCGCTGGTCTTGGTGCTCTTCGCCGTGGCGCTGGTCAGTATCGTTGTTCTCGTCTACTTCAACCTGGCGATGGTTAACCGGAATATCTCCTATTCCAGCGCGGGACAGGCGCGGGCCAATATCCTCGCCCTCTCGGCGCTCAATTACGTCAAGGGCGACTTCATCTCGGAGATTCAAAGCGGGTCGGTTCAGGAACCTGACCCGACCGGATCGAGCGTCCCCATTTATCTGCCCACGACCAACACGACGATGCTGCCTTACCGGATGACGAGCATCTTTACCAATTCATCCGGCGCACCCACCAATTTCACGATACCGGCAAATCTGGTCAAATGGAGCGCCACCAATGTGCTGTGGCCCGCCACCGCCGCCTACGCCTCACAGTCCGGCCCGGTTCGCGCCACGCTCGACCCGACCTCGGCGACGCCTGTCGCGACGACGCAACCCTCCGTCAACGGCCACTTCGTCGCGAGCACACTGTGGCTGAAACCCGACTTCGGCACCAACGCGACGTTCCCGACCGCCGTGGTGCCCCAGTGGGTCTACATGACCCGGCAGGGCCCCCTGACCAATTCCACCCCGGCCGTTTCCATGGCGACGATGGAGAATTCCACCCCGACCAATTCGAATTACGTGATCGGGCGCTATGCCTATACCGTTTACGACGAGGGCGGGCTGCTCGATGTCGCGGCGGCGGGATATTCGCCCAACACTTTCAGCAGCGATCCGACCGACGTCGGCCGCAAGGGAAACCAAGGTTACGCTGATCTCAGCCAGCTTGGCTTGACGACGACCTCTGGAGGCCAGATCGATACCCTGCTCGGCTGGCGTAATGCCAGTTCGTGGACCTCGACCAACGCCTACCTCGGTTATTTGACTACGAACGCTCCCGCCACCGGCTTCCTGCAAGCCGCCGCCGGAGACCAGGCCTTCGTCAGCCGTCAGGACCTCATCCAATATTGGACCTCGGAACTCGGCGCCAGCGCCACCAACCTCCCCTATCTGACCACGTTCTCCCGCGAAAAAAACGCACCGAGCTGGGAACCGGAACACGATGCGGCCGATCCGAACAGCACGACCTTCTGGAATGGGTCCAATACCGACGTTACCTACGATAACACCTCTTATGCGAACACAACCTGGCGTGATCCCGCCAAAGGCATCTCGTACGCCTACCACACTGGAATGACCAACACCGGGACCTTCGCCATCAACAATCTCTTCTTCCCCGACGTCCGGGTCGCGACCGCCTTCACCCGCCTCAGCGGCGAACAAGCTGTCGTCGGCGAGCCGCTGGTCAAAAATCGTTTCGACCTCAACAAGCTTTCCTGGATCAATACCGGCGGCATTCGTCCGACCGGAGTCTCGTATCAGGACATCTATAACTATTTCGGTCTGATCCCCAATTTGGACTCAAGCGGAAATTTTCTATGTTGGACCTATAATCATACCTATTCCACCTATACAGCGGTCCCGACGACTTCCACTACCGGCCTCGCCGCCGACACCGATCACATCATGACCCTCGATGAGGTCGCGTCCCTCAACAACACCAGTCCAAATCCCAACGCCAAGGCCCGCGAACCCGACTACTTCGAGCTGCTCCAGGCCACGATCCTCCGCGGCAGTCTTGGCCTCTGCTCGGGCGACCCGACCCAGTACAATAATCCAGCGGCTAGAGGCGCGACTGGCGGTGAATTTTATCGCGCGGATGGCAACTCGGGAAACGAAATTACTGATGGCGCAGCCCTTTACCGCCCGATGACAAATTCTCCAAATTACCCTTACCCTTCTTATCCCGTCCACGCGCAACCGATGTATCAGATCATCCAGATTGGCGCCAATATCATCGACCAATATAAAAGCGATAATTTTCCGACCGAGATCGTGCTTAACGCCGATCATTTCTATGGAATCCAAAATCTCCCTTATATCAGCAGCATCGGTGACGCCGCTCTCCGCATCGCCCCCGGCTCAATAACCTCGGCTCCCGATACCCAGATTACGTCAGCAACAACCCAGTATCAGGCCTATGTCCACCATTGGCTCGATTTCGGCCTTTGGAATCCCCATCAAAATGCCATGTATCCTCCGAGCAGCGGTCCCACCGACATTCGCGTCAGCGTAATGGAGGGTAAGGAGTATCCCTTTAACATCGGTTTGGGTAAAACCCCAATCTCCGGCCCTACTCCGGTTGCCGGAACCGATTATATGGGCCGGATCTTTGAATGGCCGGGTACATCGGTCGCCGCCAAAGTTGGATATACCGACGGCCCCGCATGGATCGGTCTGAAGTTGGCGTCCTACGCCAATTTTCCCGAACCGGCGGCGATTAATTACACGAATTCCTACACCTCCGACGGCGTCAGCATCAATATGAACGATCCCGGCGGCCGCGTGTTGACGGCCCTAGGCTGGCAACGTGCCGGCATCTACCTGGGTTGGTCCTGGAGCCCCGACAATCCTTACAAGGTCCCGCTCTGTGCCGCCTATACCAATGTTTCCACCATGGGCTATGACTTTAGGGGCTGGCAAACCAACTACAACTCGGGCGCGCCTCCAGTGGCGCCACGCCCTGGCTCCGCCCAGATAACCGCCCCTTTGACCGTTTACCTCCAATACGAAGACGTCAATCACCCCGGCACATGGCACACCTATCAGGAACTGCACAAGGTTTTTTATTCCAACGGGGGTGGCGCTGGCGATGCGTGGATGGAGACTAACGACCCCAGTTGGGCGGGATGGACGAGCAGCGGCTTCCCCAGCGGCACGACTAACGTCCCGGCTGCAAACACGACGGTTTTCTCCACGAACACCATCGCCCAAGTAGTCAATTCGACCACGACGGCTAAAAACTCTCTCTCCCTGACTTGGAACGGCGGCTATCAAACCAATGCCGATACCGCAGTGTGGAACCTGTTCGACCCTCGCACCGACCGGATTAACATCTGGGGGTTGCAGGACAACGGGTCCGAGCCGAAAGCCAATCACGCTATGATGGTCACCAGCACCATCATTCAGGTCACGGAACCGGGTAGTGGCGCTGCCGCGGGGCCCCATTTTAACAATCCGACCAACTCGGCGGACCCGCTTTGGGGCCCCGGCGCCAAGACGTGGGCCGACAATAT
>Ga0206807_1065_pt1 | contig 20105 bp, 20 predicted proteins | sample Alteio_BWOrgCont_57_FD_152915 | JGI IMG/M metagenome (GOLD analysis project Ga0206807, IMG submission 152915) | Enriched cells from forest soil in Barre Woods Harvard Forest LTER site, Petersham, Massachusetts, United States -... | ecosystem: Environmental > Terrestrial > Soil > Temperate forest >...
TATATCGACCTGCTGCTCTCTTCCTATCCGTGGCTGTTCATCCGACAGGAGGATCCATCCCATGACAACTTCCGCATCACCCCTGCGTCCCCTCGATCCCGACAAGCTCAATCAACTGCTGCACCAGGCCGTTGGCGATATGGGCGGAGTGATGTTGTCGCTGGAAGGGAAAGTTGCGCTGATTACCGGCGGTTCGCGCGGGATCGGCGCAGAGTGCGTTCGTCTGTTTCGCGAAGCGGGAGCGAAGGTTGCATTCAACTATCGGGCGGCGCGAGAGCGGGCTGAGGCGTTGGCCGCAGAATGTGGAGGCAACCGGGAGTGTGTTGCTCTGGAGCAGGAGCTGTCATCGCCGGAAGAGGGACGTGCGCTGGTTGCACGCACGGTTGATGCATTCGGGCGGCTGGATTGCCTGGTGGTGAATCACGGCATCTGGCCGGCTATGGATGCGCCCATCGCCTCCATGAGCGATGCGCAGTGGCGGCAGACACTCGGTATCAATCTAGACAGCGTTTTTGGGCTGGTACAGGCGGCTGTGGCGCAGATGCAGAGACAAGGCCGTCCTACCGATGGTTCGGCCGCGGGATATATTGTTCTCGTGAGCTCAACTGCGGGTCAGCGCGGCGAGGCGTTCCATGCAGACTATGCGGTGACAAAGGGCGCGGTGATCAGTCTTACGAAGAGTCTGTCGAGCGAGCTGGCGGGCGAAGGGATTTACGTGAACTGCGTCGCTCCGGGATGGGTGGCGACGGAGATGTCGGCTCCGGCGCTGAACGACCCGGTGACGAGTAAAAAGATTTTCGGCACGATTCCGCTGGGGCGCGTGGCGACTCCGCGAGAGATTGCAGGGCCGATTCTGTTTCTCTGCACTCCGTTCGCAGGCTTTATGAGCGGCGAGATCGTTAATGTAAATGGCGGCGCGGTTCTGGTGGGGTGAAGGTGGATAACAGTACGTCGGGGACGAAAGAACCAATCTATGTTTGGCGTTGCATGCGAGGGCTGAAGCCCTTGCCTACCTTGGTTTATCGACTGCGCTCTTACCCGGTTCTGGCTCTGGCCTTGTGCGCCTTCATCTTTGTGCACGCTGCCGGGGCGCAGGGGAACAGCACCCCGGATGCGAATTCAAAGAGGGCTCGCGCGGCGCTCGATGCGATGGTGCAGGCAATGGGGGGAGACCGCTGGCTGAATCTGCAGAACAGCTATGTTGAGGGCCGCACGTCCGGGTTCTATCAGGGCAAGCCTACGGGGGCGATCGGAGATTTTTTTTCCTGGCATGTGTTTCCGGACAAGGACCGCATCGAGCTGACGAAGAAGCGCGATGTTGTCGACATCTTTCTCGGCAACGAGGGCTGGGAGATTACATATCGCGGCAAACGCGCGCTGCCAGCCGACCAGCGCGACGAGTTTCTGCGCCGACGGGACCACTCGATTGAGACGGCGGTCAAGGTCTGGATGAAAGACCCGAATACCATGCTGCTCTTCGACGGGCAATCGCTGGCGGAGAGGCATCTTGCCGACCAAGTGACGCTGATCTCGCCGACCAATGATTCGATTACGATCCAGATGGACGCGGAGACGCACCTGCCACTGCGACGCACCTATCAATGGCGTGACCCGCTCTACAAGGATAAGAACGAAGAGGCAGATGAGTACGACAATTATCAAACCATCGACGGTATCCCCACTCCGTTTGCCATTACGCGCTTTCACAACGGCGATATGACGAACCAGCGGTTCGTTTATAAAGCCGCTTACAACGTGCAGTTGCCTGAGAATGCCTTTGATGTGGATGCCACGACGGCGAAGATCAAGAAATGAATAGAGCCGTCACACCTTAGCCGCGAGCGGGCTTGCGGTATGTTCCACGCTTGGCTGGACTGACTGCTTTCTTGCGATGCTTTGCGCTACCAGCCACGCAGCGGCGCCGAATATCCAGGAGATAAAGAAAGCCGTCAACGGAAGGCGCTCTTTCGGAGCGGCTATGACCTTGGGACCCCAGACGAGAAACGTGAAGATGCTGATCATACCGGCTTCGGCGATTGCGGCCACGCTCGGGAGCACCGAGAAGAGCACGCCCAGACCGGAGGCCATCTGGCCGAGGCCAGTCAGGTAGGCCCATCCGGGGCGGAAAGGTAGCCATGCCGGTACGTAGTCAGCTGTCTGCTGTACGTAAAAAAGATGGCTGAGACCAATAGGTATGATCGATACGGCAAAGAGATAGCGGGCGATGCGGAGGCCCTTTTCGCCAGCCGCGAACGCTATCGCCGAATCTTTAGGGATCTCGGCGAGAGTGGCAAAGAGAATCCAGCCACCGGAGAGCAGCAGCGTAAGCTCGCCGAATCCCAGCCAGACCCCTTCAACCAGAGGGGCTACAACCAAAGCGGGTACTTTCAACAAAGCCCAGACGATGAGATACGGAAACAGGATGCGCACCGACCATGTCGTGGTGGCCCGGAAGAGCAGTCCGAAGCCGCACACGAGCATGAGAATGCCCGAGCCGTAGGCGAGGATGGTGCGTCCGGGGATCCACGGAGCCACGGGTTGCCAGACGAGCGCGAAATCGCCGTAGACCAGGGCGAGAATGCCGAGGCCGATCAGTCCAATGGCAAAAAGAGCCAGAGCGGGTTGCTGGCTTCGGTTCATGGGTTCTCTCCCGTTGGTCGATGGGATGATACTTCGCGCCGAAGCTTAGCATTCGTTTGGGGCGTGCTGGCGCTGAAGCCGCCAAGCGGCGGGGATTTTGGGACAGGAAGCTACCTTTTGAGGGCCAGTCGTCTGGTGGTTTGGGCTACATCGCAGGCCTCAGCGAAGCCCGTGTCTCCAAAAGCTCGACCTATCGCCTACCCCGGTACAGCTCTTGCAAGCTGCTCTTTCCATAGGGGCTTGGCTGCGTTTTGCTTGCAGATCTACTGTCGGAGAATACCGATCTCGCCCTTGCAGTATGTGGAACTCACTCAAGCCAGGAGGGTTTGAATGGGCCAACCGCCCGTGCTGGGAATGTTGCCCTCAGGCATTCAGTCGGCGATAGTCGGCAGGATCAAGTTGCAGGAGTTTGCCGTTCCACCAGTCAAGTTCCGCGCGTATGTCAGAGTAGGCAGGATGGGTTTCGGGCACTTCGCGCAGCGCGGACCGCAACTGCACGACACACTCTGCGGCTCCTTGCGCGTCGACGAGTCCGTCGGTTGTTGCCGCAGGCTCATTTACGTAAAGCTTATGGCTGTCCTGACACATATGGAGAGATAGCAGATCGGCCTGGGTAACGGTACGCAGGTACGCCGCATCTTTTTCGGAATTTGCCGGGGAAAAAGGCTCGACTTGGGAAGCGGCTGTCAAATCCGCAGCGCGATGATTGTGCTTTGCGATCTCTTCTGCCCGGGATGTCTCGTGCCGGACAAGGCTGATGGTGGCGACCAGGACAGTCGTAGACACTAATGCAAATATGGCGCGTTTCACTATGACAAGTTTTCCTGAGAGGATGGATTTCGTTCCGTGGTCGATTCAGAGATGGGAGCCCGGAGCTGACTTGCGAATCTGGGAGGAACGAGGGGGCCGACTTGCAAGTTCAAGGATAGCCTATTTCTTCGAGAAAGCAAGAGGTAATCACGTCCATCGTCTTAAAAGATGTGCTTGATCCCCTTGCCGATGCCGGTGACGATTTTTGCGGAGCCTTTCGTCGTTCCGACGGCTACATCTTTGCCCGCCACTACGCCGCCTTTTCCTACTGAGGCGGCCGCGTCAATGGGATGCAGCGTAACCAGGTTCACGGCGCCTTTTCCAGTGCCTGCGGCCAGGCTGCCGGCTCCCTTGGCTGCTCCTTTGCCGATGTCTCCGGTGCCGCTGGCGACCTCGCCGCCGGCGCTGCGGGTCTTTTTCTCGCTGTGGCAGGGGGCGGCTGCCATGAGAGCGCACAGGGTAAAGGTGATGAGTCCGGCTTTCATGGTTCGACCTCGCTCGCTTCTATGTGCTATAGACCCCCAAATAGGGGAAATGGTTTCGTTTGACGTGAAGAAAGCCCGGTGCTTCTACCCGGAAGCCCTTCGGGCTTGTGGGTTCTTGGTCATTGAGCGCTGAAACTAACCCATTCAAGCCAAAAGACGGATTGAATGGGGCACCCGATATCAGTCTTTTTTCAGTTTTGGATCGGCTGAGAGTGTCATATTTCGCAGCGTAGCGTACTCGGACTCTCCTTTGCGAAGAGAGGAGAAATCCGTCGTCATGTAGTCGAAGCCGAGTTCGGCGTCTACGTAATTGGCCGAGGGCGGTAACTGTTCGTCAGCTTTTGCATCAGGGTGTTTTTCTGAAATGCGTTGCAGCGCGATGGGCGCCTCACGAGGGTCGTAACCCGCAGCAATCATGTTGCGTAAGCCAACCCGAGATTCATGTTCTAGGAGAGGTGTCCAATATTCCGCGGAAAAGGCAGCGTTGCTGATTGCGATGCCCGCAGAAGCGCCAAAGGGCGCTGGGAGGAGTGCGATATCAATTGCTTCCTGTGCGTGCTTATGCGAGCGACTGCGATATGTGTCTTTTTCTAAAGCTCCAGCGATATCAGCGAAGAGGAGCGATGCCAACTGTGCTTCGTTCTGCAGTTTGGCGATGATCTGCGATGGGATGAGCACTGTTCCTGTGTCGTTCGATAGAGTTCTCTCGAGACCTCTTGGTTTCTCAAGGACGAAAAAGCGGAAATGAATTTTAGCCGGGTCGGAATCTGGTAGGTTTCTTTGCCATGCAGGAACCAGCTTCTGGCCGAATGCGTCGATCGCTTCCTGTAAATTGTGCTCGGGAAGGATGTGATAGGTCTGCAGAAAGAAGTGCACCTTGCCCGGTTCCTTTTTGTCGTAATCAGGCAAATCAATTTTGAAGTCGTTTGAGTTGCGGTAGTCTTGTTCGTCGGCGATGTTTTTGTCGACGATGAAGTCTAGCTGCGTGGCAAGCAGGCTGCCGTCGTGCTGTCTTTGTGCTTTGTATGCGATCCACATGTTGGGGTTCCAGCGGTTGGGATCGGTCACGTTCTGCGGCAGATTGATCTTTGTCTTTGGATCGACGGTGAGTTCGTAGCCGTCGGCGTAGACCATGCCATGCCATGCAGGTGGTCCGTCGCTAGTCAATGCGGGCGCACGATCTTCAAGGCCCGCGCCTGACAAATGGGCAAGTGAGCCGCTGTCGAAGATATCGATGCTCTTGGCTTTGATGACGTGCGTTTGTTTGTCCTCCACACCGCTAACCGAAACAGGCATGCCTACAGAGATTGAATAGAGTTGAAAAGTCTGCTCCTGATTCGATGGGTTCACCGTTCCGATGATGAGGCTGGTTGACGGCGTGGTTTCGACCTGATGTTGATTCAGGCGGAACGAAGATGGGGGATCAATGTGTGTAATGTATCCATCTTGTTTGACATGAGATTGTGCGTTGATGAAAGAGGAAAGCGATAGCAGGAAGAGGCAGGAAACAAAACAGCAAAACGAACGAATCATCGGGCCTAAGGATTCCGGATTATGTAGTTGAATGCGTACGACTTCCCGCCATACTACGTCATCGTGGCGAATCTGCCACTATTTTTATGTAGTCATTTCAAACCCGATTCCCGTCTATTCCTTTGCATGGAACAGATAGCAGCGAGTGAGCTGACGGCCCCTGCGCGCGAGCAGGCGGTGCTTGATCTTGCGGATTTTGATGAAGTCGTGCGGTTGTATCGGCCGCGGGTCTTTCGGTTTCTGCTGGCGTCGTTGCGCGACCGCGATGTGGCGGAAAACCTGACGCAGGATTGCTTTCTGAAGGCGTACATGGGGCGGCAGCATTTTCGGGGCGACTCGAGCCTGAGTACGTGGCTGATGAAGATTGCCATGAACCTGGTGCGCGATCATCTGCGGAGCAAGCGGCTCAGGTTCTGGACGAAGACGCGGGAGACAGCGCTCGATCCGGTGGATGTGAGCGACTGGATTCCGGATGGGCGGAGTTCACCCGAGGCCGAGTTGATTGCGCGGACGCAGGTGGCGCATCTGTGGAATGCGGTGAACGAGCTTCCGGCGAAGCAGCGCAACGTGTTTGTGCTGCGGTTTGTGGAAGAGATGGAGTTGAAAGAGATTGCGGAACTGACGGGGATGAATCCGAGCACGGTGAAGACGCATCTCTACCGCGCGCTGGCGGCGGTGCGCGAGAACATGGGAGGCAGGCGATGACACGAGAAACGACAAACCGGGATGTGCAGGAGCTGTATCCGGAGAGCGACGCGGCGACGAAGCGCGACCTCGAAGGGCTGGCGAACTCAATCAGCCAGTTTCGCGCAACGGTGCATCATATTGCGACGCGCTCTACCGATTCGGCGATGGACTGGGGATGGGAAAAGGCGCAGGTGCGTCGTCGGTCGACACAGCGGCGCGTCATGCTGGAATGGGCGGTGGCTGCGGCGCTGTGTGTGGCGGCCCTGGTGCCGGCGGTCGGCTTCTATCGCGAGCATGCCGCAACGGTGCGAGCAGAGCAGCAGGCGCAGCTTCTGAAGGAGCGCGAGGCGGATACGGCGCTGCTGGACCAGGTGTCGAGTGAATTGTCCGAGGCGGAGCCGGATTCGATGCGGCCGCTGGCGGAGACGGATGCGGATTACGTGAGCTATCAGACTACGGGGGAAACGGAGAAGAAGAATGGGAGAAACTAGGAAATTTGAAGCACTGGGGCGATTTTTGGGACTGGCGTTGATTTTGGCTGGCTGCCTTGGAGGGCTCGGGGTGTATGGGCGCGCCTTGGCGCAGGACGGGCGGCCGGGACCTCCTCCGATGGAGCGGGCGTTTGGCGGGCGGATGCATGGGAAGTGGTGGGATGATTCGCAGACGGCGCAGAAGGTTGGATTGTCGGCGGACCAGCAGAAGAAGATGGATGACATCTTTCAGCAGAATCGGCTGAAGCTGATCGATCTGAATGCATCGTTGCAGAAGCAGGAAACCGTGATGCAGCCGCTGATGGAAGCCGAGCAGCCGGATGAGGGCAAGATTCTGGCGCAGATTGACGCCATTGCGTCGGCCCGGGCCGAATTGGAAAAAGCCAATGCGCGGATGCTGCTGGGAATCCGGCAGGTGATGACGCCGGATCAGTGGACGAAGCTGAAGGCTCTGCGTGAGGAGAAAAAGCAGGAGTGGGGTCGTGATGGGCGCGGCATGCGCGGTGAGCGCGGACCTGGTGGACCTCCGGATGGTGCGGGTGGGCCTCCGCAGCAGCAGATGGAGTAGGTTTGGTTGGAGCGGCTATTCGCCGCTCCTTTTGTTTTTTGGGGTTGGGGTTTAGGGCTTACTTTTCCCACCCTATCGCAAACTACGCCACAGGGGTGGGAAACCACGAACCAAAACCCGTTCACCCATCAGCAACCAAAACCCCTTACAATAACCCCCATGAGCGTCCAAAGCATCCCAGTCCGCCGCATCACCGGAGAAGAAACCACCCTCGCCGAATTCCAGGGCCAGGTCATGCTCGTCGTCAACGTAGCCTCCAAGTGCGGACTCACGCCGCAATACGAAGGCCTCCAGAACCTCTATCGTCAGTACCGCGACCAGGGATTCATTATCACCGGCTTTCCATCCAACGACTTCGCAGGACAGGAACCAGGCACCAACGACGAAATCCAGAGTTTCTGCAGCCTCAACTTTGGCGTCGATTTCCCACTCTACGAAAAGATTACAGTCGTCGGCGAAGAGAAACACCCGCTCTACGACGCATTGATTGAAGCAAAGCCGACCTCAGTCAAACCCGACGGCCAGCCCTTCACGGAAAAGCTCATCAAGTTCGGGATCAATCCCAACGCTGAGCCCGAGATACTCTGGAACTTCGAAAAGTTCGTCGTCGATCGCAACGGAAACGTCGCCGCCCGCTTCTCCCCTGACACGAAACCCGACGACCCGGCACTCGTAAGCGCCATCGAATCCGAACTCGCAAAGTAAAAGTGAGTCAGGCGAGGGCTTCAGCCCCTGATGTCCACAGGCCGAATCAAGCCACAAGCCAAGGGGTGCCCCATCCTATCGCGTAGTTTGCGATAGGGTGGGAGAGCACGGACATTCCCACACAAAATCCGCTAGAATTCTCCGGCAGCCAAAACCAAGAGTCACACGTCACCGGAGAACAAAGTGCGAGCAGCCCTCATGACCCGCGAATACCCGCCCAACGTCTACGGCGGCGCCGGAGTTCACGTCGAATACCTCAGCCGCGAGCTGGCCAAAAAGATCGAGGTTGAGGTCCACTGCTGGGGCAATCAGAATTCCGACGACGGCAACCTCCACGTCCGCGGCGCACAGCCATGGGACAAGCTCGCGCAAGGCGAGCCGCAGAAATTCTCGACCGCACTCGAGGCCATGAGCCTCAACCTCGCGCAGGTCAAATCGCTTTCCCATGCGGACATCGTCCACACTCACACCTGGTATGTCTCGATGGCCGGCTTCCTCGCTAAAAAGCTGCACAACATTCCCTTCGTGCTCACCACACACAGCCTTGAACCGCTCCGCGCCTGGAAAGCCGAGCAGCTCGGCAGCGGCTATGCCATGAGCTCATGGATGGAGCAGACGGCGATCATGGACGCTGATGCGATCATCGCCGTCTCCAACGGCACCAAAGCCGACATCCTCCGCGCCTACCCGGACGTGCAGGCAGACCGCATCCACGTCATCTATAACGGCATTGACCTCGCGCAATACCAGAAGACCAGTGACACCTCCGCCCTCCCCGGCTTCGACGTCAACCTCAGCCAGCCGTATGTCCTCTTCGTGGGCCGCATCACGCGCCAAAAAGGCGTCACGCACCTGGTAGACGCAATCCGTTACCTGCCGCCCAATACCCAGATCGTCCTCTGCGCCGGGGCGCCCGACACACCCGAGATTCTCGCCGAAATGCGCCAGAAGGTCGAAGAAGCCCGCGCCCACAACGCCAACATCGTCTGGATCGACAAGATGGTCAACAAGCAGGACGCCATCCAGCTCTACAGCCATTGCGCCGTCTTCTGCTGCCCTTCGGTCTACGAGCCCTTCGGTATCATCAACCTCGAAGCCATGGCCTGCCAGGCCCCGGTCGTCGCCAGCGCCACCGGGGGCATCCTCGAAGTCGTCGTCGATGGCACAACCGGATACCTCGTCCCCTTCGAGCAGGACCCAACCACCAGCTTCCCGACAAATCCGGACAAGTTCGCCCGCGACCTGGCAGCAAGACTCTCCGACCTGCTCGCCAACACGCCCAAAGCGAAACAGTTCGGCCACGCCGGCCGCAAGCGAGTCGAAGACCATTTCTCTTGGACCGCCATAGCCGACCAGACCATCGACCTCTACCAAAGCCTGATCGCTGCAAAACCCAATAAAACCTAATAAATAACGATATAAATAACGATGTCATCCTGAGCGAAGCGCCAAAGACGCGCAGTCGAAGAACCTGTCCTGAGCGAAGCCGACGGAACCCTCGGTTTGCAGGAAGAGGCACGAAAACGGGTGCCCCAACCTTCGCGGGCTTATGCGAAAGGTTGGGGCACCAACGACCTAAACGAGCCGTCATTCTGAGGGCAACGCGACGAAGAATCTCAACGATGACTGTTCATCCACCGCTGAACGAACAATCTACCCTCAAGGCATAGTCACCACAATCTTCCCCACCTGAGCATTCGACTCCAAAAACCGATAAGCCTCCACCACCTGAGCAAACGGAAAGGTCTTCGCAATCTTCGGCCTGAAGCGCCCATCTTTCAAACGGTCGTAAACGTACGTCTTCGCCGGAGCCAGCTTCTCCGGAATCCGCGTAAATTCCATCAGCGTGTAGCCGCGAATCGTCAACCCATTCGTCAGCACCGTCAACAACGGCAGCGGAGTCGCCTGCCCCGAGAGCGCCCCATACTGAAAGATGATCCCCTGCGGCCGCGCCGCCTCCACCAGCTTTTCCAGAAACGGCCCCGTCACCGGATCGAAGATCACTCGCGCGCCCTTGCCGCCCGTAATCTCCTTCACCCGCGCCACAAAATCCTCTTCCTCGGTGGCAATCACATGGTCCGCGCCCAGTGTCTTCAGCTCAGCCTTCTTGTTGCTCTTCCGCGTCGTCGCAATCGACACTGCGCCCTCAGCCTTCGCAATCTCAATCGCCGCAATCCCAACGCTGCTCGAAGCCGCCGGAATCACCACAAAGTCACCCTTCGTCAGCCCGGCAATGCCAATCAAGGCGCCATACGCCGTCACATACTGCATCCAGATCGCCGCGCCCTCAGCAGCTGAAAGGGTCGCCGGATACTCCGCCATCGCCGCCACCGGAGCGATCACTTCCTCGCCTGCCATGCTGTACTCATTCAACGAGAACGCCGGAATCGTCGAAGCTCGCTTGCCGATCCAGCTCCGGTCCACATCCGGCCCTACCGCCTCCACCACACCCGCCGCCTCATACCCGAGCCCCGCCGGCAGTTTCGGCTGATAGATGTACTGCCCGCGATAGAACATCGACTCAGCCCGATTCAGCCCAATCGCATCAACCTTCAACCGAACCTCGCCCTTACCCGGTTCCGGCGACGGCACATCCTCAAATTTCAAAACCTCAGGACCACCAACTTCACGAAAACGAACCACCTTTGGCATCTATCACCTCGTGTCCATTTCGATGGCTGACTCCCGGCAGACGATTCGACAACCATCGAACGGATGAGCATACCCACGTGGAAAAGGGCCGTACCTTAACGCCGTAGGCCCAAGCGCAGGCCGAGCCGAAGCGATAAGAACCTCGCTTCTGCTGAACAGATGCCGCCTAACCACCTGAATTTGGACGAATTTGCAAAAAAACAGGGGAGGGGTCCTAAGCCCACTCACCCTGCCGCATCAGAGGCTCAGCCGTACCGGAAGCCGTAATGCCGTCAATGTCCAGCTTGTCCGACCCAATCATCCAGTCGACATGGATGAGGCTGTCATTCGCCCCCTTGGCCGCAAGCTGTTCCGGAGTGAGCTTATCGCCATCGATCAGGCAGGAACTATAAGCCTGCCCCAATGCAATGTGGCAGGCAGCATTTTCGTCGAACAGCGTATTGAAGAAGAGCAACCCACTCGCTGCAATCGGCGACGAGTGTGGAACCAAAGCGACTTCGCCCAGACGACGTGCCCCGTCATCGGTGTCGATCAGCCGCTGCAGCACTTCCTGCCCCTTCGTCGCACGCGCCTCGACAATGCGGCCAGCCTCGAAGCGCACCTGGATGCCCTCAATCATCGTCCCCTGGTGCGAGAGCGGCTTCGTCGCCGTCACTGTGCCATTGGCGCGGTCCTTATGCGGAGTGCTGAAAACCTCCTCCGTGGGCATGTTGGGAATGCAGTACGCCCCGTTGCCGGCAGTAGTCCCGCCGCCCAGCCACAGGTGGTCGTCAGCCAGTCCGAGACGGAAATCCGTCCCCGGCCCCCGGTACTGGAGCGCCGCATACCGCTTCTCATTCAGATACGCCGCCCGCTTGTGGAGTCCGGCATCATGCGCCTTCCAGGCCGCAACCGGATCATCCGCGTCGACACGCGACGAAGCAAAGATCGCATCCCACAGCTTCGCCAGCGCAACCTCAGGAGCATCGTTCGGAAACATCGCCGCCGCCCACGCCGGAGTAGCGCTGGCCACAATCGTCCAGTTAATCTCGTGCCGTGTAATCAGTTCCAGCGCCGGACGATACGACTTCGAAACCGCCTTGTTCGCCCGCCCAACCTTCTCCGGATCCTCATTCGAGAGCAGTGACGGATTCGCCCCGGCAATCGCCAGCCGCGCCGCGCCGCTCCGGAAAGCCGTGCCCATCCCGTCATAAAGCCAGCCAGCAGCACGGTCAAAGCTCTCGTCAGGAGCGAAGCGGTACCGCATCAACGCGGCCTCATCATCGCTGAAGAGCGTCGTCACCAGGGAAGCGCCCGCCCGATACGCATGCTCGGTAATCCGGCGCGCCAGCGCCAGTGAGTCAAGCGAAGCCGTCATCACCAGCTCCTGCCCGCGCTCCAGGCCAAGCCCAACGCGGACGGCAACCTCGGCAAGGCGATCAAGTTTCTGTTCGTGAGTAAGTTGTTCGGTAGCAACTGCGGCAGTCGTCATACGGTTAGTGTATGCCTACTATCGAAATCACTGACCCGACAAACGAAACGCTGTCATCCCGAGCGAAGTCGCGGAGCGGCGCAGTCGAGGGACCTGCGGTTGTTAGGCTTAGCTAAGCTTTTCGCGCACAAGCAACCCGTGGAATCCGCTGCAGATCATCGACAAAGCTGACATTATTCCAGCCAGAAAGGAGCCGCGACAGAACTTTCCTCTGCCCCATGCCCATCTCCATCAGCAGCCAGCCGCCGGGTTTCAGAGCATCTTGCGCCTGCGGAATCAGCCTCTCATACACATCAAATCCGGAGGTTCCCCCAAAGAGCGCCACCGCAGGCTCATAATCCCGAACCTGCGATTCAAGCGACTCCCGGTCGGCCTCTGCCACATAAGGAGGATTCGAAACCACTGCATCGAATTGCTCCCCGGCAACCGCACTCAATAGATCCGACTTCAGAAACCGCATCCGATCCGCAACGCCATTCGCCTCCGCATTCCGCCGGGCAACAACCAGAGCAGCCTCTGATATGTCGAGCGCGGTGATCTCCGCATGAGGCAATGCATGAGCCAGAGCGACAGCAATCGCACCCGAACCCGTGCCAATATCAACAATCCGCAGCGGCCGATCATGCGGCACCCTCTCCAGGAGAGCCTCAACCAGATGCTCCGTCTCCGGTCGCGGAATCAGCACATTGGGAGTAACAGCAAACGTGAGCCCGAAGAACTCCTGTTCGCCCAGAATGTACTGGATCGGCTCATGCGCAGCACGACGTCGCAGCCAGTCTTCATATTGCGCTGTCTGTTCCGCGGTAATCTCAGTATCCGGATGCGCCAACAAAAAAGCGCGGTCGCGCCCGATCAAGCGCAACAGTAGCAACTCGGCATCACGACGCGGCTGCTCCGTGATGCCTTCAAGTTCGGCGGCACCTCGCGCAAGGGCGTGATGGAGGGAGATTGACATAGCAAAAGACGCGAAGCGCATGTGCCTGAAGCCTGCCCTGAGCCGAGCCGAACGGGCCAGTCCTTAGGCCGCCGAATCCATCTCCGCCTTCAACCGCTCCGCATTGAAGTGCGAAGTCAGCGCATCGATCACAGCTTGCAGCCTGCCTTCCATCACATCAGCCAGCTGATGGATCGTCAGCCCGATGCGATGATCGGTCAACCGGTTCTGCGGGAAGTTGTAAGTACGAATCTTCTCGCTGCGGTCACCGGAACCGACCTGCTGTTTACGCTCCTTGGCCAGCGCGTCCTGCTGTTTCTCCATCTCAATCTCGTAGAGACGGGCACGCAGCACGCGCATACCCTTTTCGCGGTTCTTGATCTGCGACTTCTCATCCTGGCAGCTGACAACCGTGTTGGTCGGAATATGCGTGATACGCACCGCAGAATACGTCGTATTCACCGACTGGCCGCCCGGTCCAGAAGAACAGAAGGTATCGATGCGCAGGTCCTTCGCCTCGATCTTGATATCGACGTCCTCGGCTTCCGGCAACACCGCAACCGTAATCGCAGACGTATGCACGCGCCCCTGCGTCTCCGTCGCCGGAACCCGCTGCACGCGATGCACGCCGCTCTCATACTTCAGTTGCGAATAGACCTTATTGCCTTCAATGATGGCAATCACTTCCTTCAACCCGCCGACCGACGACTCGGATGTCGAAAGCACCTCGACCTTCCAGCGATGCTGCTCAGCGAAACGCGAGTACATGCGGAAGACCTCCGCCGCAAAGAGCGAAGCCTCGTCGCCGCCCGTGCCGGCGCGGATTTCAAGAATGACGTTCTTCTCGTCGTTCGGGTCTTTCGGCAGCAGTGCCAGCTTCAGCTCTTCCTCGATCTTCGGCCGACGCTCTTCCAGTTGCAGCAGCTCTTCCTCGGCCATCGCATAGATATCGTCGTCCGCTTCATTCATCATCGATTTCGCATCGGCAATGCCCGTCTCGACTTGCTTAAATTCCCGGTACTTCTCAACCACGCCTTCAAGGTCGCGATGCTGCTTGGCAATCTTTTGATACTTCTGCGGATCGGAAACAATTTCCGGCGAGGCAAGCTGCTCGCCTAACTCTTCATAACGGGCTGCAATCTGTTCCAGACGCTCAAACATGGTAGCTTCTCCGGCGCTCTGCGCGGTTACATGTGGAAATTGAAAGGGAGAAAAGGGCGAACGAACGTATCGGCGGCGGGAGCCGCTAGAGAAGAGCGCCGTTCTGGAGATCGAACCGCATTGCTTTTATTTTACCGTGCTTTTTAGCCCCGAGAAAGCCCTATCTGCCGAACCCGAAGCTCTACCGCACTCCCGGCATCTATATTCGATGAGATGAGCGCCGCCCTCATAGGATTCGCGGAGCTGTGCGAGCAGCTTTCCGCCACCAGCAAGAAACTCGAAAAGCGTTCTTTGATCTCCGACTATCTCAAATCAATGACCGTCGAAGATGCCTCCAGAGCCGCGCTCTATCTGTCGGGCCAGCCCTTCGCTGAAACCGACCGCCGCACGCTCAATGTTGGAGGCTCGCTGCTCTCAAAGGCCGTCTCGCAACTATCCGGTGCAGACAAAAGCGCCATGTACGCAGCCTATCGCCGCAACGGCGACCTGGGCTCCGCCGCATTCGACTTGTTCCAGAACCGCCCCATTGCTCCGTCTTTGACTCTGCAGGAGGTAGAACGCGCCTTTGAAAACCTCGCCTCCGCAAAAGGCCCAACAGCCAAACAACCGCAGCTTCTAGACCTGCTCGGAAAAGCCGCTCCCCTCGAAGCCAAATACCTCATTAAACTCATCACCGGCGACATGCGCATGGGCGTGAAACAAAGCCTCGTCGAAGAGGCCCTCGCATTCGCCTTCAACGCCCAACCCGCCGAAGTGCGCCGCGCCGTTATGCTCACCGGCAGCCTGCCCGCAGTCACGTCAATGGCCATCTCCGGCACCTTGCAGCAGGTCCAGATGCGTCTCTTCCACGCCCTCGGATTCATGCTGGCCAGCCCCGTCGCCACCGTCGAAGAAGCCCTAGAGCGCTTCACCGAAGAGATTGCAGCCGAGCACAGCGGAGTCTCTGAAGCATTGCCCGAAGAAGATCAACGACCTGCACCGATCCAGAAGACAACGCCCAAACAAGCCGTTCGCGAAGCCCAACTGGAAGACAAGTACGACGGCATGCGCGCCCAATCACACTGCGGCGACCCCAGCCAGCCCGGACGCGTCGCGCTTTTCTCGCGCAACCGCGAAGACATCGGCGAAAGTTTCCCCGAGCTGATCGAAGCCTTTGAGCAGATCAGCGAACCAGCTATTCTCGATGGAGAAATCGTCGCCTGGAACCCGACCGAGCAACGCGCCCTGCCTTTCACTTCGCTGCAACAGCGCCTGGGACGAAAGCGCGTCTCACGCGAGATGCGCGAGCGAACACCCGTCGTCTTCGTCGCCTTTGATGTTCTTTATCTCCGTGAAGAACTCCTGCTGGAACGCCCTTTAAGTGAACGCCGAAGCGCGCTTGAGCAGTTTGTTCAGAGACACGCCGAAGCCACCAGCAACTGCATCCAGCGGGGACAGGCAAATCTCTTCGCCGACAACGCCGGCAATAATTTCCCTCGTCTCATCCTCGCCCCTGCAGTGCAATTACGCAGCGCAGAGCAGCTCGACCGCGCCTACACCGAAGCACGCGAACGCGGAAACGAAGGCGTCATGCTCAAAGCCCTGCACAGCATTTATCAGCCAGGCCGCCGCGGCCTGGCGTGGCTCAAGCTGAAGCGCGAACTCGCAACCCTCGATGTCGTCGTTACCGGCGCGGAATACGGCCACGGCCGCCGCGTCGGAGTGCTCAGCGACTACACCTTCGCCGTAAGCGATGGTGACGAACTGAAGAACATCGGCAAAGCATATTCCGGCCTCACCGACGCCGAAATCGACGAGCTGACCGCATTCTTCAAAGAACACACGCTCGAAGACTTCGGCGGCTTCCGCACCGTCGAACCGCTCATCGTCCTCGAAGTCGCCTTCAACAACATCATGCGCTCCGACCGCCACGACAGCGGCTTCGCCCTGCGCTTTCCGCGCATTCTGCGAATCAGAACCGACAAGCCTGTCAACGAGATCGACACCCTGAAGCGGGCAGCAGAGATTTATAACGCGCAGCCAGACAAACCGAACGACAGCTAAGAAGATAGTCAGTGACTATGCCCATGATGATGCGCATGCATCTGCACTTCTTCCACCGCCATCACGCACCCATGCGCCACCTCGCAATCCACATTTTCAAACTGGATCGTCGTGTGAGTAATGTGAAAGCGATCATGCAGCTTCGTTTTGATCTGCTCCAGAATTCGATTGCTTTCCGAAGGCGGAATATCCGGAATTGTCACGTGGGTGGCCAGCGCGTGCGTCTGCGACCCGAGGCTCCAGACGTGCAGATCATGCACATCTTCCACCCCGGAAATCCCGCATAACGTTTCGCGAATTTCCGTAAGAGAAATCCCCCGCGGCGTGCCCTCCAGCAGAATATTCAGCGTCTCCCGCACAATCGAGAGCGACGACCAGATAATCAGCGCAGCAATCGCCAGCGACAGCACCGGATCGATCCATGACTGCCCCGTCCAAAGAATCGCCGCGCCGCCGACAATCACCGCCGCCGTCGACAGCGTATCGCCCAGCATGTGAATAAAGGTGCTGCGAATATTTACATCGTTATTCGCGCGCCACAGCAGCGCCGCAATCACGCCATTCATCACAACGCCCGCCGCCGCGACAATCATCATCAGATGCGGCTGGACATGCACCGGCTCGCTCAACCGATGCACCGCCTCCAAGCCGATAAACACCGCGATGATAATCAGCGTCAGTGCGTTGACGAAACCGGCCAGCACACCCGCCCGCTGATATCCAAAGGTTTTTGCATCCGTCGGCGGACGGCCTTGAAAATAAACAGCGACAAAAGAAAGCAGCAGTGCCAGAGCGTCCGAGACGTTGTGCCCGGCCTCGGAAATCAGGGCCAGCGAATGCGCGCGCAAGCCGGCGATAAACGTCAGCACCACATAGGCAAGCGTCGCCATCAGCGACAGCTTCAGTACGCGCTGCATCTTGCCCGTAGGTGCTCCGTGAACATGCATGATTCTAGTGTAAGCCGCGCATCAGCAGGCTACAACGCGCCATCTCCATGACCTGAATAAAGCACTAGGGATGTTTCTCCTGGGCGAACAGCTTGTCTAGCTTCTGCTCATATTCGAGATAGCCCAGGAACTTATAAAGATCGGCCCGCGTCTGCATTATCGAAACGACGTTCCGCTGCGTCCCTTCAGCGCGAATCGTCTCATAGACCTTAAGTGCCGCCGCATTCATGGCGCGATAGGCTGAGCAGCAATACAGAACAATATCCACGCCGGCGGATGCCAGTTCGTCCTTCGTATACAACGGTGTCTGGCCGAATTCGGTGATGTTGGCGAGGATCGGAACGCATACAGCCTCCCTGAACTTGCCATACATGGAAAGCTCGGTCACCGCCTCGGCAAAGATCATGTCAGCTCCGGCTTCTACATACGCCGCGCATCGGTCTAGAGCCGCATGCAATCCCTCACTTGCGAGCGCATCGGTACGCGCCATCAAAACGAAGTGTGGGTCAGTACGAGCGTCAACGGCAGCCTTGATCCTGTCCACCATTTCATCGGCAGAAACGAGTTCTTTGCCCGGGCGGTGGCCGCAGCGTTTCGCGGCTACCTGGTCTTCTATATGCACAGCGGCGACGCCCGCCTTGATCATGGAACAAACGGTGCGTGCAATGTTGAATGCGCTGCCCCAACCGGTATCAATGTCCACCAGAAGGGGCAGTGTGGTCGCATCGGTAATGCGCCGCGCATCGGTCAGGACATCTTCCATGGTGCTGATGCCAAGATCGGGTATGCCCAGCGAGTTGGCCGCAACACCGCCGCCCGATAGATAGAGCGCGCGGAATCCAACAGCCTCAGCCATGCGCGCTGCATATGCAGTGATCGCTCCGACCACCTGGAGCGGCTTCTCCTTGGCCACGGCGTCGCGGAATTTCCATCCCGCGGATTCATTGGACGGAGTCGTATTCATGTTGTTTTCCTGCTTTTCTTTCTGCGCTCATTCCTGGCCCATGAGCCGCACCCCGGGGGAAGTAGCTCTTCGTGCCATATGCAACCGGCTCTAGGCGAGAGGCGCTGTCCGGGACTGGGGCGGATTCGTCACCACATGCCGTATCGGCACCGAATTTGCCGTGCCGCGCAAACCGCTCCAGGTCTCGGCAATCACAATGCTGTTTTCCGGCTTATGCGTGTCATAGCGGACCGAGCAGGGAAAGCCCAGCCGGCAATCATGAATATCTACCAGGTCCCGCAGAGGCGTCACATCCTGGGAGCACTCATAGATCACGCCGCCAATCTCATATTTATAGAGGAGCAGCTGCATCCCGGTAGGCCGCCCGCTCTGGCTCGCATCCAGCTCCGAGATATCCAGCAGCGTCCCGTCGATAATCCGCCCGGCCTGGACAAGATACCCGCGGCGCTCGCGCTCCAGCTCTTCCTCGGAAGGCTTCTTGCGCATCGCGAAATAGATAGCTACGCCGCCCAGACAAAGACCGGCGGCCGCCAATGTTCCAATTACCTGAGGATCTCGCAGGGAAAGCCCAGTCATAACATCGTCTAAGAGCAGAATACTCCAGACTGGCCCCAACAGCAGGCACTCTTGCAGCACTTTCCCGTGCGATTTTCTAAAACTGTCCGTGAAACGCTCGTCACCACTCGATAACTATTCAAATGTATCTCGGAGTCTGTGAACAAGCCCTTGATGACAGGAATGTAAAAATATGTCCTCAGTTTGGCGCGCGCTGGCGTATGCTGGGGGCGTTCCGAGGAAGTTCTCCCCGCAGCATCCTTAAAGAATCCAAGACCTCTCAGGAGAGCAATCCCATGCAATGCCCTTCGTGCCACAACGAAGTCGCTCCTCAAGCTGCATTCTGCGGCTTCTGCGGAGCGCCCATAGCCGCCGCTCCAACCGGCGGACCATCAGCTCCTGCCGGCTATACCCCTGTCGCCGCCAGCAGTTACGCGGCTCCACCCGCCGCGCCAGCACCCGCCGCCGGCGGCCTGACCGAGAACACCGCCGCGGCGATCGCCTACATCACCATCATCCCGGCCATCCTGTTCCTCGTGCTTGAGCCCTACAATCGCATGCGCCTAGTTAAATTCCATTCCATCCAGTGCATCGCGCTGCACGTCGCATGGGTCGTCGTTTGGGTGGCCGTCACCATCCTGCATTTCATCCCGTTCCTCGGCGTTCTCTTTCTGCTGGTGGACCTCGTGCTCTTCGTCGTCTTCTTCATCGCCTGGCTGCTCTGTATCCTCAAGGCCAGCAAGGGCGAATACTACAAGCTGCCCATCCTCGGCGACTTCGCCGAGAAGCAGGCCAATAGCTAAGATCAGACGCGCTCGCACGTCGCGGACCTCAGGCTTCAGTGCGCTATACTGAAGCCTGAGCATGTCGAACAAAAAGTTGTCTCCGCCCACCGTCTCGCGTGGCGTTTCTGCCCTTAAGGTTTCCCCCTTAGAATTGAACTCCGCTACCGGTCGGCGCATCCGATCCACCACCGTCGTCTGCGTGCGCCGCAACGGCAGCGTCGTCATGGCCGCCGACGGCCAGGTCACTCTCGGCGAATCCGTCATCAAGCACTCGGCGAAGAAGATCCGCCGCCTCTACCAGGACAAGATCCTCGCTGGATTCGCGGGATCAACCGCCGACGCCTTCTCGCTCTTCAGCCGCTTCGAATCGAAGCTGGAGCAGTACGCCGGCAACCTCGGCCGCTCCGCCGTCGAACTGGCAAAAGAGTGGCGCACCGACAAGATGCTGCGCAACCTTGAAGCCCTGCTCATCGTCTCCGACCCGCACCAGACCTTTCTCCTCAGCGGTTCGGGCGACGTCATTGAGCCGGATGAAGGCATCGCCGCCATCGGCAGCGGCGGCTCATTCGCCCTCGCCTCGGCCCGAGCCCTGTACGAAAACACAGACCTCTCCGCCCGCGATATCGCTGAGAAGTCGCTGAAAATCGCCGGACAAATCTGCATTTATACGAACG
>Ga0206807_1066_pt1 | contig 19927 bp, 24 predicted proteins | sample Alteio_BWOrgCont_57_FD_152915 | JGI IMG/M metagenome (GOLD analysis project Ga0206807, IMG submission 152915) | Enriched cells from forest soil in Barre Woods Harvard Forest LTER site, Petersham, Massachusetts, United States -... | ecosystem: Environmental > Terrestrial > Soil > Temperate forest >...
TTGAAGCAGGATTTGAATATGATAAAATGCTGCTTGAGCAAAAGAAGGAAAATGAAAAGGTGCAGGCAGTTGACGCCGAAAGGGAAAAACGTCAGCAATTTGTTATTGCGGGCATAACCATCGGGTTACTTACTGTACTTGCATTCCTGTTATTGCTATTCAGGCGGTTTAGAATCACCAATGAACAAAAGAAAGTTATTGAGGAACAGAAGAAAGAAGTAGATGGCGCTTACGGGAAATTAAATAACGCGCATCTTGAATTACAGGAAAAGGATAAAGACATTACCGACAGTATAGCCTACCTGGATAGTCATTTTTATTCCCTTGAATGTATATTCAAGCGCTTCGGCATATTTATGCAATATAGCATAACAGTTTCCTACATTAGCGTAGTCAAGTGCAACAGCATCCATTTTCTTAACAGCGCTATCAAGTTCAATGGCATTAAAATAGCTTTTCATTGTCTTTTCGGTATTACCCTGCATCTGGTAAATAATACCCAGATTACCTTCAGTAGCAGCCTTTCCGTCCTTGTTGCTTTCAGTATCGTATATCTTTAATGCTTTAAAATAAAATTTCTCGGCTTTTACGTAATCTCCCTGTTCGGCATATACAAGGCCTATGTTATTAGATATATCGGCCACTTTATGCATATTATTACTTATATTACTATCTATAGCTAATGCCTTATAATAGTAATCCAGAGATTTACCATAATCACTCTCCTCGGAAAGTATATTGCCAATAACATTATATACCATGGCAAGTTTCACCTTGAAATTATTGTTTAGGGCCACCTCTTTTGCTGAATCTTCGTAAGAAAGAGCTGCCTTAAATTTTCCTTTTATATCATGAAATATGCCTATATCGTACCATGCGTCCATCATACCCTTTTGCCAAGATATTTTCCGGGCAAGGGCAAGTGCCTGCATGCCAATAGTTAAAGAAGTATCGGGATTAAAATTCTCGTAACAGGTAGATAAATGAACTAATGTATTTACCCTGTCAGTATCCTGAATATTACCAACAAGTACTTTTTTCAACGAATCGGCATTAAAGTCTTCGCCAAAAACGGTCGCTATTGTAAACAAAAATGTAACTAAGGCCAGGGTATACTTTCTCACCAGGGATAAAATTGGAATGACAAAGATATAATTGCCGGCCAATAAAAAAGCCCTCCCGTTTGGGAGAGCCTTTTTATTACGTTGCATTGAAAGGAAGCTGATTACTTCTTGTCGGTTTTAGTTCCGGCTTTTTTATCAGTCTTCTTGGTCTCTTTCTTTTCAGTCTTCTTTGTTTCTTTCTTCTCAGTTTTTTGCTTTTCTTGTTTAGAAGCTTTTACAACTGGGTTTGCAAAAGAAGCACCGGTAAACAGAACCAGTGAAGCGAGGATTAAACTTAAGTTTTTCATGACGTTTAAATTTTATTTGTTTATTATGAAAGCAAAACTACAGCAGCCGGATGAAGGAATAGTGAAGACCTGAAGGTGCGGTGTGTTAAAATTCCTTAAAAACAAGCAAAAACCTAATTTTTACCGGCTGGCGGATTTGTAGTAGCAATTTCATTTATTGCTTCTACCAACTTATCAAGCTCGCGGGTAGTAGTGAATATATTAGGTGATACTCTCACTCCGTTTACTTTCTCATATTCAATAGTGGTAACCACCAATTTCTTTTTTTCAAACATCTCTCTATACATTTCCACTGACGTCCAGCCTGCAACCCCAAAAGTGGCTATGGTACCTGCAAATTGCGGATTCATTGAGGTATACAATTTTATTTTGGGGTTATCCTTCAATTTATTACACCAGTAATCTTTCAGGTAACGCAACCTTGCTTCCTTACGTGCTCCGCCAATGGCATTATGGAAATCTATAGCGTTGCTTATGGCCATTTCGGGTGCAAATGAACGTGTACCCAGGCTTTCAAACTTGCGGATATCGTCTCCATCGGGTTCCGGGGCCGACAACAAGGCCCATACATTCTTAATCTTATCCTTCTTTATATACAGCATTCCACAGCCAAACGGCGCGCCCAGCCACTTATGCAGCGATGTGGCAAAATAATCGCACCCAAGGTCGGGTATTTTAAAATCGAGGTGGGCAAACGATTGTGCTCCGTCAATAATTACTTCGCAGCCTTTGCTATGGGCCATATCGGCTATTTTACGCGCCGGCACCACCTGCCCTACCCAGTTAATAAGGTGGGTAATGTGTACAATCTTGGTTTTTGCTGTTATTGCTTTGGCATAGGTGTCAACTATCTTTTGGTCGTCTTCTACCGGGAAATCAAATTCATCAATCCACACCAGTTTAATGCCATCTCTCTTTTCACGCTGCTGCCAGGCATGCATCATATTAGGGTAGTCGAACTTGCTAAGCACAACTTCGTCGCCTGCCTTAAGGTTAAGGCCGAATATTATAGTATTAAGCCCCTCAGTCGAATTACGGTTAATGGCAATTTCTTCAGCACTGCAACCCGACAATTCAGCCAGCTTAGTACGTAAAGGCTCTCTTCCTTCATCAATTACCCGCCACATGGTATATGAAGGCCCCTCATTACTAAACTTGTAATTCTCAATAGTAGCTTCCTGCACACTTCTTGGTTGAGGGTTTATACCCGCATTATTCAGGTATATCCAGTTACCCGATACATCGTAACATTCCCTTACCCACGACCAGAAATCTTCATCGGAAGCGGCCTCGGAAGGTGAAAGTTTTTGATTATTCTTATATTTTTCGCTGGCCAGCAATTTACTTAACGGGGCCAACGAAAGAAAGCCGGCAGTAAGTGCCGATTTGCCCAGAAATTCGCGTCTTGATAACATACTAAGATGAGTTGGTTGGGGCTAATGTAGATAAAATTCAATCCCCAACATAATTTTCACTAAAAATCTTCAATGCAAGAGCTTGCATCTTATTTCAGGATGATTTCCCGCTATTAATCCTCTTTAATGAGGTAAAGCTTATTGTCTTCCACCAAATAGTGCATCGGGGCTATCTGTATCTTGGGATAACGCAACCTCAGGCGCTTAACCTCGCTAAGCGTAAAATCAATTGCATTGCTTATTTCGAACATAGGTGCAAAGTTCATAAACTGGTCAACGGCAAGTTCATTTTCCCAGCCTGCTTTATCAATAAGGCCGCTTATAAATTCTTTCTTCTTTGATACAAGGTTTACCATTCCGCAATGGTTATGGCCTATAAGGGCAATATGGCCCACATTGCCTATTGATATGGCAAAAGACACATTAAACTCGCTGTACCTCAGGTTTGCCCCTCCTGTACGTATAATAAACGAAAAGTTATCGGGCATATGCAGGTGTTTGCGGTTATCCATACACATGCCTACCAGCAATTTAGCGTTCTGGTATGTTTCAAATGGCCTGTCTAAATTATGATACTCCAGTAGCAATCCTATTGGGGTATCGCGGTATTGCGCCGGTATTTCTTCTTTACTTCTTACAGGTATAAGTCGGTTCATAGCATCTATCGTTTAAAAATGGGGTTAAAAACAGTACAAATATAAGGGTTCTTTACTTTTAAAGGTTTTTTGCAGACTATGTCCTCCATACCTAAGCTTTGCCGAGGCGAAGGCGGAGAGGGAGATTGCTTGCGCCATACCATTTCTGGAGGCCCAAGAGCGATAAAGTTCGAACAATTTACTAAATGGGCTATTATAGAGCAGCTTGACTACGCTTTTTTAACGAACTCCGATTTCAGTCCCACGGACCCAAAGCCTTCAATCCGACAATCAATGTTGTGATCGCCATCTGTAAGGCGTATGTTTTTAACTTTGGTTCCCGCCTTTAAAGGTTTTGGGGCACCTTTCACCGGAAGGTCTTTAATTATGACCACTGAATCACCATCCTTAAGTTCATTGCCGTTCGAATCCATTATCTTGGTAACTGTATCACCCTCTTGCTCCACTTTTTCTTCTCCCGGTTGCCATTCGTGAAAACATTGAGAACATATTATCAAGCTGCCATCAGGATAAGTTAAATCGGAATGGCATTTAGGGCAGATTACTGTATCACTCATTTTATCGGATTTATAAAATTAACACTTTCATCGTACTCTCCCCTACTCTCACATGTTAGTTACGGAGTGGGATTAACTTCGTTTATCTCGTTTGGGGAGACTTAAATAAAGATAAAGTGTCAGTTTCAGAGTGAGCAAGAGGGGCATTATCACAATGTTACTCCTCTTTCAGTAATTTCATACTCTTCTCTCTCATTCACGCTATTCCCGCGGAGAGGGGGGGATTCGAACCCCCGGTACACTTTTGGGCGTACGACAGTTTAGCAAACTGCTCCTTTCGGCCACTCAGGCACCTCTCCAATTAGTTTATAAAGTTAAAAGTTTATAAAGGGTATGAAAAGTACCGGCTTTATAACTTTATGGACTTTAAGAACTTTTTACTGTTTTGGGGACGCAAAAGTAAAAAAGTTTTTCAGACTAAGCCTATATGGGCTTAATAAGGCCATTTTTCAGTAACTTTCAGCCGTAAATTCATTCATTTACCATGAAATACCTCCCATTCGACAGCATTACATACAGAACTAAACTCAAAGAAGAAGAGGTAAAAAAACGGCTTGCCGATAATATTGCATTAGTTAATTTCCTGGGGTTTCGTATTTCTGATGCCGATTATGCCAAACCTTACAAGGGAACTATTGAAGGCAATTCCTTTACCATAAGAAGAAGAATACAGTACCGTAATTCATTTGTACCCAGGATTCACGGAGTCATTGAATCAGATTTTGTAGAAACGGTTATCCGTGTTAAAATGAGGCTAAGCATTTATGTAATGATATTTATGACATTCTGGTGCAGTGTAGTAGCTATAGCTGCATTAGGTGTTTCTATTGTTGGTTTCGCCAAGCACAGCTTCGATCCTGTTGCATTTATCCCCTGGGGCATGTTACTGGCTGCCTATCTTATGACCATTTTGGGCTTTAACCGGGAAAAGAAGATTGCAAAAGCTGACTGGCAAAGAATTTTCGAAGCTGAAATTGTGAATTAATTGTTACGGATTTTGAATCCTAAATTCTGTTGCACTAACACATTCCATTTCTGTTTAACTTGCGCTTCTAATTACACACCCTATGGCTGACAAACTGAAAGTAACAAACGAAATAATAATAGATGCCCCCGCCAATAAGGTATGGGATGCGTTGGTTAACCCTGCACAGACAAAAAAATACATGTTTGGTTGCGAAACCATTAGCGACTGGAAAGTGGGTAGCCCACTATTATGGAGAGGCCACCACGAAGGCAAAGATGTTGTTTTTGTGGCAGGGAATGTAATAGAGATAAAGACCCCTACCCTGTTGAAATATTCAGTAATAGATGCCTTTGCAACTTACCCGCATACACCCGAAAATCACCTGAAGGTTACTTATGAATTACGTGAAGAGGGAAAACAAACCAAGCTTACAGTAATTCAGGATGGCTTTGAAGGTGCTGCCGAAGGAGAAAAGAGGTATAAAGATACGTATAACAAAGGCGAAGGTTGGAACCCTATTCTGGTACTGATTAAGAAAATTGCAGAAGAAGGCAACTAAAGAGCCTTTTCAAAACAAACGCTGTTCTCAACTCCTATATAAGGGCCATAATTGGGAATTACTTCGTAGCCATTTTTAGTATAAAGCTGAACCGCATCGGGCTGGCGTTTACCTGTTTCCATAACGCACTTACGATAACCCAATTCCTTCGCCCAGTTTTCAAGTTCCATTAATACTATTGTGGCAATCCCCCGTCCACGCCTTTCTGTAGGTACATACATTCGCTTCACTTCCATCTCCTGCGGGGAAAATTCTTTAATAGCTCCGCAGCCAACAGGTATACCATTATCGTAAGCAACAACTGCATATTTAATACCATCAATTTTATTGTACTGGTCGTAAAAGGAATGGTCCTTTCCATCAATAACACCTAATTCCTTATCAAGTTCCTTAACCAGTGCCTGGAAATCTTTATCCTCTGAATTGGTACGCCTGCATGTTATCATTTGCCCGTCTGTATTGGTTTTGCAGCCCAAATTTGATGATTTTTAGGAGCACCTAATGCTAAATTTTTGAAAAAAGTTTAGAAAAACGATACGTAACTCAAAAGTTACATATATATTTGCGTAACTTAAAAGTTACATATCATGACAAAAAGCATTAAACACACCTACCGTTATTCCCACGCCCCCGAGGCAGTCTGGGCTTATTTAACCGTTCCCAGTCTTATGGCCCAATGGCTTATGCCCACCGATTTCAAGCCTGAGGTCGGGTACGAATTCAATTTTACGACAAGGCCAATGCCCCAATTCGGGTTCAATGGGGTTATTTATTGTAAGGTACTTGAAATAGTACCCAACAAAAAACTTGTCTACTCGTGGAAAGGAGGCCCCGGCGATGGAGTTACGTTTACATTAGACTCTGTTGTTACGTGGATACTGAACCCCACAGCCAATGGCACCGAACTGCATCTTGAACATAGCGGCTTTAAAGAGGAACAGGAAACAGCATTTACTATGATGAATAAAGGCTGGGGCGATAACATTGCGAAAATTGAGGAGTTCCTTACGAAAAAAGAAGTCAAACGTACCGTACACTTTAAGCAATCGCCGCAAGAAGTGTGGGAATATCTTACAAAGCCCGAGCTCATTGAACAATGGATAATGAAAAACGATTTCAAACCGGTAGTAGGCCACAAGTTCTGTTTCACACATGCAGTCCAAAACAAAAGTCCTTACGATGGCACCACCCGTTGTGAAGTATTGGAAGTAACGCCTTACACCCGTCTCGCCTATTCGTGGGGTGGCGACATGAAAGACAAGAGCAGGTCTTTTAATTCTACTGTTGTGTGGACACTTACTCCGAAAGATAACGGCACCGACCTGCAAGTACAGCATACCGGATTTACAGTTCTGGATGATGTATTTACGCACAGCAGCGGCTGGAGCACCTGCCTCAAGCGCTTCCAGGAACATATAAATGCACACAAACAATGACAGCCAGAACCCTTGACGCATTCCAGGTAATAGCAGACCCCAGCCGCAGGCAAATGTTGCTTATGCTTTCAAAAGACAGCATGACCATAAATTCGCTTGCCGAAAATTTTGATATGAGCAGGCCCGCAGTTTCAAAACACATAAAAATTATGTATAACGCGGGCTTCATTTCTATTAAAGATATCGGCAGGGAACGCTACTGTACCCTAAAACAAGATGGATTTAATGAAGTAGAAGATTTCATTAACTTCTTTGATAAGTTCTGGGATAGTAAATTGAAAAAACTGGAAACTCTTTTAAATAATAAATCAAAATGAAAACAAAAGATTTTCACCTTGCAATAAAGGTAAATGCTTCGGCGGAAGAAGCCCTGGAGAAAATAAACCAGGTAGATAAATGGTGGGCAAAGAAAGTTAAAGGCAAATCGGAAAAACTCAACGATAAATTCACAGTTGACTTTGGCAAAACCTTTGTCGACTTTCAGATAAGTGAACTGGTACCGGGTAAAAAAGTTGTATGGAATGTAACCGATTGCAACCTCGATTGGATTAAAGCAAAAAAGGAGTGGAACGGAACTGAGGTGGTATTTGAAATCTCAGGCAAAGGCAATACTTCTGAAATTGATTTTACCCACATTGGTTTAGTTCCCGGCGTAGAATGTTATAACGATTGCGAGGTTGGCTGGACCGGACATATTACCAAAAGCCTTGTTAATTTAATAAACACGGGTAAGGGCCAACCTGAATAGAACTACTGGAGGAAGCTTATTGTAAATCAACCTATAATTTTTTCCTCAAACCTGACAGCTAGTGTTTCAAGTTCATTCAAAAGGGGTTTGTAAATCTCTTTTACCGTTGGTATGCAAACCCCTTTCAAATTAATCTTGCCATTCAGAATTAATTTGGTCACTATACCCAATGGCAGCCCGACGGTCTTTGCCATGGCAGTATGTATAGCATCGTCGCCCTTCACGACAAGTGAAGAATAAAGCCTTTGCTTCTTGCCCTTAACCTCATATTCAAACTGGTGCTGCATTACTATCATATCAATATCTCCGTCCTTCAGCTTCCATTTTTCTTCCAATAATGCTTGTAATATTTGCGCAGGGGTACCATCTTTCATGATAATTGGTTTCTTATCGAAAATACCGAGCCATTCCAGTTTTGCCATCTCTTCGCCTTTTGCTGAAATGCCTGTATATTCTGCAAGACGTTGTTTTGCATCGCCCTTTCCTGCCGGTATAAACGATTCTGTAAAATCGGCCCAGGTCATTTTATCAGAACCGGTTACATAGTATGTATCGTCTGTCATACCGAGTTGCACAAACACATTCCATGCAGCGCAATAGCCCGGCATACGTAAGGTGCCGCGTACAAGTGTTGGTATATTATCAATGCCATAACCCGAACGGTAACTTAAGGAATCGCGGTTGGCATAACCTTCAAAATCGCCATAGCCTTCAATGTTCATTTTCTCAATGCGGCTGAAAAGCTTGTGGTAAGGTATATAGGCATCCTTTCCATTCTCAATATACTTGGCTGTCCCTTGCCCTGCCAGCACCACATTCCTTGGGTTCCATGTAAACTTATATCCCCAAGGGTTATCGTTCGATTCCGGCGCTACAAGTCCGCCTGTATATGATTTAAAGCTGAGCAGTTTCCCGCCCTTCTCCTTAATCTCATCTATTATTTTCATAGCCGATGCATGGTCAATACCCGGGTCAAGGCCACATTCATTCATTAATATAATGCCCGCTTTCTTCGCATCTGCCTCAAGCACTTTCATATCGGGCGACACATACGATGCGGTAACCATAGATTTACCATTCTCTACACAAAGCTTTGCTATCTGCGGATGCAATGTGGCCGGAAGCATAGATATTACGAGGTCGGCTCTTTTAATTTCATCAATCGTTCGGGTTATATCACTTATATCAAACGATTCGGCCCGTGAACGGCCGTAGTTCTGAATCTTCTGCTTTACAAGCTCAACAGATGCATCGGCAACGGTAATTTCGTAGTCGTACTCTGCAGCGGCTTTAAGTAAATATAGAATAAGGGAGGAGGATGAACGCCCCGCCCCTAGGATGAGCACTTTTTTCATTTTACTTCAAAATCCAATAGTTTTTCATCTTCTATATAAGCTTGCAGCCTATCACCTACTTTAACGGGACCAACACCTACAGGCGTACCCGTATAAATTAAATCGCCGGTGCGCAGCGTAACAAAACCCGAAACATATTCTATAATGGTTTCATACGAGAATATCAATTCTTTAGTATTGCCCTTTTGTACGGTTTTACCATTTATATCCAAATGGAAATTCAGGTTATTAATGTCTTTGTATTTCTCCTTCGATACCATTGTACCAATAACACCCGAACCATCAAACGATTTTGCTTTTTCCCAGGGTAAGCCTTTAGCCTTGCACTGCGCCTGCAAATCACGGGCTGTAAAATCTATACCTACCGATATTTGTTCAAAGTAACGCGAAGCGAATTGCTTCTGGATATTCTTGCCATTTTTATTTATGCGCAACACAATCTCGGTTTCATAATGCACCTCATTCGAGAACTTCGGAAAGAAGAACGGGTCATTATCGCTGATAAGCGCTGTATCAGGTTTCATAAAGAAAACTGGCTCAGTCGGAGTTTCGGCCTTCATCTCCTTAGCATGTTCGGCATAGTTGCGGCCAATGCAGATTATTTTCATAGCTACAATTTTATAGGTGGTAAATATAAGGAGATTCGCACTACGGCTATTTGCCCATTTTGGCCTTCAAATCGTTGCGGGCTTCTTTTGCCTCTTCAAACCCTGCATCCTGGGCAATGGCGTGGTCATAATCTGCCAGGGCATTCTTATAATCCTTTAACTGCTCGTAGCAATTACCACGGGCATAGTAGGCCATTGTATAAGAAGAATCGCTTATAATGGCTTTATTAAAATAATTGAGAGCAACCTTATAATCATCGCCTTTATAGAAATGAATAAACCCTATATTATATAGCGCGAACTTGTAGGTAGAATCAATCTGTAAAAGCTGGTTATAACATTCTATTGCCTTATCGAAATCTTTTACCGATTGGTAAAATATGCCTTTGTCGTAATAAGGTTCAATGCTATGCGGGTTAATATTAAGGGCCGCATTATAATAATCAATGGCGTGCGGGTTGAACCTATGCGCGTATATAAGGCCAAGTTCTATGTAAGCGTCAAAATAACTTGTATTCTGCTCCACCGCAGTCTGCATACTCGACAATGCCTTAGTAGTATCTTTCTCTTCCAGGAAAATCATCCCCTTCATAAAATAACCCTTGGCAAGGTAGCGGTTCACCTTCAGTGCCCTGTCTATCAAATCAATTGATTCCTTATACTTCCTTACATAAAAATATATCTCACCCAGTTTTAATAAGGCATCCGTATTACGTGGGTTAAGGCTTATGCATTTTTCAAAATCATTTTTAGAATCGCGGGTGCGGCCGGCGGTAAAGTACACATCGGCACGGTTATAGTAATAGGTATCTTTGGTACTATCTATATTTATTGCCTGTGTAAAATCGCCTAACGCCGCGTTAGCATTTCTCTGTAATACTTCAAGCTTACCCCTTTGCCAATATGCATCCGCATCTCTTATATTCCCTGCTATGCGCGAGGTGAGTGCGGCTATCCTGGGGGAAATAGTATCAACAGCAGCCTTGGTAGTGTCTTTACCATGCTGCTGTTGTACCTGTTTTGTTGCTTTGTTATGGCATCCTGCAAAAAGTAATATTCCTGCAAGGCCGATAGAAAAAATACGTGAGGCTGTACTCATGCCTTTTGTGCGAGGGCTTCTTTTATTTTAAATTCTATCTCATCCGATAACTCAGGGTTGTCCATGAATATTTGTTTCACAGCATCCCTACCCTGGCCAAGGCGTGTTTCGCCATAGCTGAACCATGCGCCGCTTTTCTTAATCACGTTCTTTTCAGCGCCAAGGTCAACTATCTCGCCCACTTTTGAAATGCCCTCTCCGTAAAGAATATCAAACTCTGCCAACCCGAATGGAGGGCATACTTTGTTCTTCACCACTTTTACACGGGTGCGGTTACCTATTACGGTTTCGCCATCTTTTATCTGACCTATGCGGCGGATATCGAGACGTACTGAAGCATAAAATTTAAGCGCGTTACCACCGGTGGTTGTTTCAGGGTTACCGAACATAACACCGATTTTCTCTCTCAATTGGTTAATGAATATGCAGCAGCAGCCTGTTTTGTTAATGGTGCCGGTAAGCTTACGCAATGCCTGCGACATTAACCTTGCCTGCAATCCCATTACTGAGTCTCCCATTTCGCCTTCAATTTCAGCGCGGGGTGTAAGCGCGGCTACTGAGTCAACCACTACCATATCAACAGCGCCTGAACGGATAAGGTTATCTACTATTTCAAGGGCCTGTTCGCCGTTATCGGGTTGCGATATAAGCAGGTTGCCGATATCAACGCCTAATTTCTGCGCATAAAAACGATCGAATGCATGTTCCGCGTCAATGAAAGCGGCTATGCCACCGTTGCGCTGCACATTAGCAATAGCATGCAATGCCAGGGTTGTTTTACCCGACGATTCCGGGCCATATATTTCTACTACCCTTCCTTTAGGATATCCTCCTACGCCCAATGCTATGTCGAGTGTAAGTGAACCGGTAGGTATCACCTCTATTCCCTCGTCCATAGTTTCTCCCATTTTCATAATGGTACCCTTGCCATAGGTTTTGTCTATTTTTTCAAGGGTTAGCTGAAGCGCTTTAAGCTTTTCTTTATTCGCTGCCTCTTTTACTGCTTCTTTTTTGTCTACTTTTTCTACTACTTTTTCCATGGTTATTTACATTTTGTGATTACGAATTTGGTTAAGGTAAAGATATATAATTATGTGTTGAATATGCGTTTGAAATGGCTATGAAGTTTTGAACAATTTATGATTATTTAACACAGAGGGCACAGGGAAAAACAAAACAACATGGCAACGTTGTATAAGAATCTTGCAATTCTTTTTTGTAAACCGCTGTGCACCCGTGTTAAAATCCATCATCTTCTATTTTTTAATCTTTTCGAATTCTATTTTCAGCTCCCTCAGCATGCCCATAATACTTTCCAGGTTCAATTCCTCGGGCTTGTTCTTCGAAGTATTTATGGCGCACTGGTATTCCCATACTTCCAGCACATCCTCTGCCTTTACTTTATAGGGCGAATAAATCTTATTATCGGAATGCAGGTGGAAAACACCCTCGTCTTTTACATGGTTATATACCCGCTTGTAAACTATGCCATCATCTTTGGTTATCAGCACATAGGTTTGCCCGTCGCGTATTTCGCGCAGCGACTCCATATACTTGCCTATTACAAAGCTGCCATCGGCCAGCGGAGGCATAGAGTCGCCTTTTATAGGGAATGCCCTGTGCTTGCCTACGGGTAAAAATGGGAAGTTCATGCGTTGCAGGCTCTCTATATATTCAGGGTCGGCATAGCCATTAAGGTAACCCGCCTGCGCTTTTACCGGTATAATCTCCACCATATCGTTCCCGTCCTTATCAACCATTATAGGAAACAGTATTCGGTTATTGCCCACCTTCATTAAATCTTCGGGTTTGGTTTTAGAAAGGTCACCCCTTATTAAGGCATCAATTGCTACATGAAAATAGTCGGCCATTCTTATTAAAAGGTCGTACGGAGGTTCCGCTCTTCCTTCTTCATACGATGCCAACCTTGCCCGCTGAATATCGAGCTCAAAAGAGAGGGTCTCCTGCGACATGCTCTTCAGTTTTCTCAGCGCCCTTATATTTCTATCTATTCTCGACATTGATGATTTATTTAGCACAAAATTACTAAATATTTTATCACTTGTATCTATCTACAGCAACTATTTTTCAATTAACAACACAATATAATGATAATCAATGTATTAATTTTGAGCCATATTGAGGTTATTAACAGCCATTTTACTGTATTTTATTGTTTTTATCAATGGAAAAGTCGTCAGTAATTGGCTATAAGTCACTAGTTCCAGCCCATCCATTATACAGGCTCTAATTGCATTAATACCTACCCCCGCTTTAAGAATTGCAGCTATGTTTGTACTATGGTAAAAAGAACAATAACCGGGATAGTAAAAAGTGGCGTTTCACCCATATTATTTGCAGTAGGAATGGACACACTATTGCAAAGGTTAGGTGGCAATAAAAGAGGGGTTATTATGTACCATGGTATATCATCGGGCAATTGTTTTAAAATAAACGGAAGGCATTTACCCGCCAAAGAATTCGAGAAGCATTTACAGTATTACCAAAAGCAATTTTCCATACTTCCCTTAAGTGAGCTTTTCAGGCTGAAAAGGGAAAACATAATTCACAAAAGGCCGACCATAGCCCTTACGTTCGATGACGGCTATAGCAACAACCTTGAAGTAGCCCTACCCCTTCTGGAAAAATATAAAATGCCCGCTACCTTCTTTATAAATACATTTCCGCTCGATTCTCCTGGCGCTATTCATGGGTGCGATTTACTTGAAATAGGATGCGCCTTTACCAATACTAAGGAAGTTGAACTGGGAGGCATTACTTTCAGAAATGCAGGAAAGTATAGGTGGAATTCAGAAACCGGCCAGGATATTTATGATTTCCTGCGCCAGCATAAACCTGAGGAGAAGACCAGGCTGATAAATGAATGGAAAGAGAGATATGCGATTAATAAGCACCTGGCTACTTTAAACAAGGAGTGTTTTACCTTAATGAATGAAGCGCAGATTAAACAAGTTGCTCAATCGCCCTTAATTGAAATAGGGTCGCATACACATTCTCACCATTTGCTGACATTACTGACTGATACGGAATTGACCTATGAATTACAGCATAGCAAATCGGTTTTGGAAAACCTTACCGGCAGGAAAATTGAATCTATCGCTTTCCCCGACGGATATTATAATGACAGGGTTATAGAATATTGTCACAAAACCGGTTATAAGAATCTTGTTGCTGTGGGTCTGAATAAAGACGGCGATAAAAATATTCCTGACCTTGTTCCACGGGTTGGCACTGCTAATACAGATGGCCTTGCTTTTAATGCACTAAGAATAAACTTCCTGCTTAAGAAATATGGTTTCTAAAATGTATCGAGTGCAGAAAGGGATAAACTTAGTTTTGATAATGGTAGCGCCGACCCTAAATCGTAATACGCTACTTTAAAACCTTCTTCAAGTGTAAGGAAATTGAGGTTTTTGTCCCAATAGGTTCCTTTGGTAAAGCTGAAAGTAATTTGAGTGCATCCTGTAATAAAAGCAAGGCGCTTTAACTCCTTTACCATTTTAAGGACATCATTACCTTCCTTTTGTTCTATATTGCCAATCATTAACACTCCATTTATTTTGGCCCAGATAGTATACCCGCCTACTTTAAAAATAAAGCTTCCGCCATACTTTTTGTACTCTGTATAATCGGCACTATATTTTATATGAATAGAACCCTGTAGCGCAGTTGAAAATGGAAATGCGCCCTGAGTCAACTTGTAAGAACGTAATACGCCTTTCAAATAGAATCTATATAATGGCTCAAACAGGCTACTCTTTAAAGCAAGCTTGGCCAATGGCAGGGTGTTAATCTTAATCCTATACAACCGCATATTATCCTCATGCGTCCACGACAGGTTTTTTGTAAATCCTTGGTAGGAACTATCATTAGGGAAGCCGAACAGGAATTTTATTCCTTCTTGCCGGGCCAATTCAAATGTTTTTTTTGCCAGCAACACAAAAAGCCCTTTACGCCTGTGGCTTTGGTGAGTCATAGTATCGCCCGATTGTGCAGCAAGTATCTCCTGTCCATTACATTCCATAAGGCAGGGGAAAACCACATAACAGGCCACAGCTTTTTTCTCATGGTACGCAATGTATCCTATATATTCCGCCCCGAATTTCAGCGTATCGAACTTCTTTACTAAATATTCAAGGGAATATGCCTTATTAAAAGCATCCTTATAAAGAGGTATCAAATCTTTAAGAGATTCCTTACTAACCCTTACTATTTCATACTCAGATACCATTACAATTCAAAAACAATATTCAAAAGTACATAATTAGAGTAATCAACTATTTACTTCGTCTTTCAATTATATGAATGGCAAATTACTATCCGGCAAAAAAATAGCTATTGTGGGCGGAGGCCCCGGCGGTTTAACATTGGCAAGATTATTACAATTAAATGGCACCGACGTAAAAGTATTTGAACGGGATATTAATAAAGATGCACGGGTGCAGGGCACAACACTCGATCTGCATGAAGAGTCCGGCTTAAAAGCATTACGTCGGGCACATTTGCTAAATGAGTTTAAAAAGAATTATCGCCCGGGTGCAGATAAGCTGATTATTGTTAATGAAAAGGCAAAAATATTCTTTTCTGACCATGAAGAAAAACCAGAAGAAGATTTTGGAAGCGAACATTTTCGTCCTGAAATCGACAGAGGCCCGCTAAGAAAGATACTGTTAGAATCGTTGCAGCCTGATACTGTTATTTGGGACAGCCAATTTGTTTCAATGGAAAAGCAAGGCAGTGGCTGGCTGTTACATTTTAAAAACCAAACCTTAGCTTATGCCGATATTGTTATTGGCGCAGACGGAGCTAATTCTAAAATCCGCCCATATATTACAACTATAAAACCTTTCTATTCTGGCATTTCTGGTGTATTGAGTTTAGAAGGCGTACATAATTCTGAAACCACAGTTCCGGAAATTCACGCACTTTTGAAAGGCGGAAAAGTAATGGCTTTTGGTGGTGGAAAATGTTTTACTGTAGCTGCTAAAGGCGATGGGGACCTGGCCTTTTACGCCTCCTATAAAGCAGATGAAACCCGATTGAAAAATATAGACTTTTCAGATAAAACACAGGTACTTGCATGGTTCAAAAAAGATTTTCCGGAATGGGGCAATATGTGGCTTGAGTTATTTGAAAATGCCGGGACTACTTTTCTTACTATCCCGATATATAGTATGCCGTTAGACCAAACCTGGCAGGCTTTGCCAAACCTTACCATGCTGGGCGATGCAGCGCATTTAATGACTCCCTTTGCAGGCGAAGGTGTAAATATGGCCATGCTCGACGCGCTGGAATTAAGCGATTGCTTGTGCGGCGAAAATTATAGCGATATGCAAACTGCCATTGCTTCTTTCGAAATCCAAATGCGAAAAAGAGCCTCAGCGGCAGCGCAAGAGTCTTTAGAAAATGGAGATATGATGCATAACGAAGGTTCGCTCGAAAAGATGCTGGCATTTTTTCATGGGAAGTAATTCTTACTCTATAGTGTCATTCCCCCTTTAAGGGCTATGCCTGTCTACTACAGGCAGGCTGCACTTAGTCTCCCTCCTAAGCCTTTATATTTAGACGGTAATAAGATTACAGGAAAAGTGTACTTTTAAAAATAAAACCCATGATAGAAACTACCATGATACCATTATATGTAAGAATTATTGCCGGAGTATTTGCCCTGGCAAATGTTGGCTACGGAATTGTGGGATACTTTAAGCCATCGCAGATTTTTGAAAACAGCACCGAAGGAGTAGATGTTAAAGGAAAGGGCGCACGATATGCAGGGTATGAATATGCATCGAGGAACCTGGCCATAGGGATAGGACTATTAATAGTTGCCGCTATAGGCTCACCCCAAGCCATTGTAATGGTCACCGGCGTAAGGGGGCTGATTGAAATACAATCAATGGGCATAAATATATCGCTCAAAAAAATTAACGAGGGTTTTATTACTGCCGCAGTATTTTTGGCCATTGAGGCGTTTATTATTGTAAAAATGTTTGTGTAAATGGCGAATGATGCATTTAAAATAACAGTGCATATGGTTTCAAGCCTCGACGGCATTATTGCTAAAAAAGACAATAGTGTTTCATGGTTTGATACACCCGACAACTTTGACAAAGGAGTTAGCGCACAAAATCCTGAAGAATTTCTCAAAGCAATCGACTGCTACGTAATGGGCTCGCGGACCTACGAGCATGCTGTTGAACTCTCAAAAGAATATGGTTGGGCATACGGAGATACGCCAACTATTGTGGTAAGTAGCAGGAACCTTAAACCGGAAAGAAAGAACATTGAGGTTTTTTCAGGCGACCTGGTTAAACTGGTAAACGAAAAATTAAAGCCAGCCTATAAAAACGTGTGGCTTGTGGGCGGGCCCAATCTTGCACAACAGTTCATGCGTTTAAAGTTAGCCGATGAAATACGGTTGACCATTATTCCTATTATACTGGGTGATGGCACATATTTTTCAAAGGCATTGGGCTGGAACAACCACTACACCTGCTGGATGTTACTGCCTATAAAAACGGTATGGTAGAAATGCGTTACGAGATAAAAAAATAGCACTTGTTGAATAGCTTAACACCTAATAGGCGCTAATCTGTGATTAGGGCCCGCATAGCTATTTAATTTGCAATTAGATACACCTATATAGTTTATTGGGTACATTTTTCAATTCAACATTAGCTGTTTTTGGTAATCGCAGATTACCATATTACCCAAGCACTAATCGCAGATTAGCGCTTACGGGGGATTCATAGCTTCGTTATTATTCCATCTGCAATTGCAGAAATCTCAATGGTTCTTTATTTGCTTATAGTTGGGCTGAGACCCTTAAAGGCAATAGGCACAGTTTAGTACTTACAGAATATTCATCAAATATTAATGCCTATTATCGATGATAGTATTTCTTTAAATTTTTGATATTCTATATTGGTTTTATCAGTAATCTTATCGAGATTAAAAAAATGACTTGTGGTAGGGGATTCCGAATGCAATAATTTATAATCGAAGTCAGTATTGATTATGGTCATGAATTCAAAATAACCTCTTGATTTTGCTTTCTGATGGCTTTTCTCAGCCTCTCCAATTCGATTATGGATATTAGAAAGGTCTTTCCCGCCTTTAACTTCAATTGAAAGCAACCCGCGTGAAGATGTAGGTAATTTTTCAATTATTTCAATGTCTGGATCTGCTGAGAATTTAATTTCAACTATCCTTCCTGAATCATTTTTTATTTCTATTGTTGTGGGTGAAGATGATATAACTGAAGGACCGACAATATCTTTAATAATGCTAAATGTTTTTTGAATTGCAATTTGACCATATTCATTATTCTTTGAACCTCTTAATTGAGGTCCTACAGTTAAAACTTGAAGTTCATTCAACATATTAAGGCTAAACGAATCAATTTGCTCAACCAAAGATTCTCCAGTTTGTATCAAACTTTTACACAAATCGCTCAACTTGTTATGCGCTTTTTGGGAGAGCCGTCCATTTTCCTCCATTGATTTAAAAATCCCAAAGGGACCTTTTGAGTAAAATTCCTTCTGCGAGATACCATAAAGAAGTCTATAGTAACCTAGTAGAAATGGATCTTCCTGCAATAAAATAGGTAACGGGAAAACTGTTTCTCCTCTTAAAGAAAATGTTGCTAATTTTTTTAAAGCTGAATCTGATACATATAATTGGAGCTCCTTGTCTATATCCGCAATTTTATTTTTTTTTATTCCTTTAATAAGTGCTTCACGAAAATAAATGTCTTTAATGCTCTTTAATTTGTAATAAAAGCCAACTTGAAGGTCAGCAGTTAGTATTGGATATTGATTATTCGCTGACATAACCCAATCTTTTTTTCGCAATTTCAATGTACTCTGTTTTTAATTCAATTCCGTGATAATTCCGTTTTAATTTTTTACATACAAGTCCAACAGTACCTGCCCCAAAGAAAGGATCTAAAACAAATTCTCCAGGCTTAGAACCCGCAAGCACTATAGGTTTTATCAATTCTTCTGGAAATGTCGCAAAATGAGCTTCATTAAAAGGTTCTGTATTAACTTGCCATACTGATCTTTTATTTCTCATTACTCCTTGTTGGCTTGTAGGTTCTTTAATACTTTCAATATCGTAGTAGTATTTTTCGGATTTCGAAAACAGAAAAATATATTCATGTGATAGTGTGGGTCTGTCTTTAACTGATTCTGGCTGACAATTAGGTTTATACCAGATAACATCTGATCTCAAAAACCAACCATCAGCTTGAAGCGCAAAGGCTACTTTCCAAGGAATCCCAATTAGATCTTTATTTTTTAACCCTTTAGGATTAGGAGGCCGATATGACATTCCTCTCGCAGGATTCTTTTTATCTTCCGCCCTCCATGACCTATTTCCGCTAGTGTAAGAATCCCCTATATTCAGCCAAAAAGTTCCGTCGTCTTTTAGCTTATCTTTCAATATTCTAAAAATATCGACTAAGTTTTCAATATATTCATTCAGATCATCTTCCGCCCCAATCTGACCTTTTATTCCATAATCTCTTTTGCCCCAATACGGCGGGCTTGTAATACAACATGAATAAAAATCATTTGGTAAGTTCTCTATCGAGGTCCGAGAATCACCATGAATGATAAGAGGTTTTTCCCAATTGGTTACTACTTTCTTTTTTCGAAATTGCTCTATCGTATCTAACATTCTTCAAATTTAATAATATTTATATAACAATTCTTTTCGTTAACTATGATAGTTCTCCGTCACTCCCCTTAATATATTTAATACCCTCCAACTTTTGCAGGATATACTTCAAAACCAGTGTTTGGTTCTAGTGCTTTTGTTTTTTTACTGGGTGCATGTATTGTATTAATTAAGTGCTTGATTGGAGTGCAAAATTAAGTAAAAACTATAAGAATAATTGATTCATTATTTAGCAAATTGGGGATGTTGAAAACAACAAAACTGCCCTCTCCTCCCATCCGGGTTTCCTCTCCCTCGAAGGAGAGGAAATAAGTAATATTCAAAGTCTCCCTCCTTGGGACATAAAAATGCAGTGCACTTTCATGGGCTGTTTTTAGAGGGGCAGCAGAAGGGGGGGGTGTTAATAAAAAATA
>Ga0206807_1068_pt1 | contig 19288 bp, 11 predicted proteins | sample Alteio_BWOrgCont_57_FD_152915 | JGI IMG/M metagenome (GOLD analysis project Ga0206807, IMG submission 152915) | Enriched cells from forest soil in Barre Woods Harvard Forest LTER site, Petersham, Massachusetts, United States -... | ecosystem: Environmental > Terrestrial > Soil > Temperate forest >...
GGTAACCCACTGGGGATAGATCATGCCCGGGATGGCGTCTTGCACGATGCGGACGTTGGGGTGCAGACGCTCATAGTCCCGGGCCATTTCGTTCAAACCGTCCCGCACGCCGGTTTCAAGCTGCCAGTGGGCGATGCGGATGGTGATGATGCCGGGCGGGGCTTCCTGAGTTCGGTGACTGAGAATGGTCACCGATGACCAGAGGTAGGCACCCCCGATAACGAGCCATGATGAGTATACGCGCAGTCCATGCCATAGGCGTACGAACCTGGCGGGTTTGGGCGTTTCCCGGGATGATTGAGTCATTTGCTTGCAGGTTCGGAAGAAGTTTTCTCGGAGCGAAGGCTGACTTCGAGTTGATCCATGCGGGTCAAGGCCTGTTGAGCGCCAAAACACCGGCGGTCCTCTGGAAATTCAGCGAGGAGCTTGTGATAAAAATCGCGGGCGGTAGTGAAATTGCCCGCCTCAAACTCTGCCAAGGTGGCTATCTGCCAGTAAGTGCTGGAATAGTCGGGTTTGGGCCGCGCGGGATCAATCGAAGTTTGGTAGGCCTGTATGGCGTCATCGAGTTCCCGATCTGGGTGCTGTAAGAATTGGTCGCCGCGTTGAGCCAGTCCCCAGGCCACTCCGCGCCAAATGGATTGCGGATGGCTGGCAATAAAGTGGTGAATGCGTTCCAGAGACGCTTCGATTTCCGGGGTTTGAGGATCAATATAGTAGGTGGACTCCAGATAAATGAAGGCTTCCTCAGTCGCAGGAGAGTCCGGGTACTGGTCGATGACCCGTTGATAGAGGGAGCGCACCTTGGGGTAGTCGGGCTGCTGGTCGGCAGAGATCAGTTGCTCCATGCGCGCCTGCTCCAATAGAGCCCAGGGTGCCAGCGGATGTTGAGGGAATTGCTGAAGAAGCTGTTGATCGTAGCTACGAGCTTTGTCGAGGTCTTCACCAGGGCGGCGCAGAGCCCAGACGCAGCCCAAGCCATAAAGCGCGTCTCCCCGCAGAGAGACTCCCTCAGGGGTTTCCGCCAAGACCGCTTCAAATTTCTCAATCGCGAGCGAGTAATCGCTCGACCGGAAATCAGACCATCCCTCTTGCAGGTCGATGCGGGGATCGCCTTTTTTCACAACTTCGGAGCAGGCTCCAAGCAGCAGTGTGAACAGCAGCGCCACCAGTCCGGCTGTACTGATTTTACATTCCATGGCGGCAGAGCGATCCACGCCTACTTGGCCGGAATGGTGACTTCGACCGGTTTGACTTCGAGGGGAATATAAAGGAGAAGTTTCTGAATCACGGGTTTCCCATCCGCTCCCGGAGGCGGTGGCGGCGGGGCAGGAAAAGCAACGGCCAATTGGATCCAGTCGCCACTGTGAATGTTGGTTTGGATTTCCATCGGTCCGAAAGCGGGCTTTTCGGGCAGGCTGGGTAAAGCGGAAATCTTGTTTTTTGTAGCAGGATCGAGCAGATAGCTGCCGCTCAGGGAAAAGGGGCCACGGGCAAAGATGGGGTCGACGCGATGTAGAGGGTCATCGGCAGGGTATTTTTGCGGGATGTAGCCCGGCGGAATGACCGGTGGAAGCGATAAGTCGAGGTCCTTCGAGGAACCTGCATGTATGCGAATAGCCAGCACCAGGAGACCATCGGAACTCCAGACGGCTTTTTCAACCGTTGCCTGAGGCGAGATCTTGTCCGTTGGAGAGGGAGGCGTTTGAGCTGGCAGCTGAATAAGCATGAGCAGCCACGCCGTATAGGGAAGGACGAAGGTGCCAAAGGCTCGGTTGGGAATATTCATAATCCGGTGGAGGTTCAAAAAGTTGTAATGAAGCAGGCCCTATTGGGTCTCATCTTGAACGGACAATATTCTCCAGCGGTAAGGGAGAGGATAGGTCATGGCGGGATGGTAGCCGTTAACACCAGAGCTAACGAGATCGTCTGCGGTTCCGACAATACCATCTGCACCAGCGGCGCCGGAGATGAGTGGGTTTCCATTTCCCGGTACGCCGTCCTTTCCGGTTTGGATAAATCGTTCGATGAGGTATCGGCGCCGGACTTCGCCGGCAACCGTGTCGCCCGCCTCGTAGACACCGTAATTGGTGTTGCCTGGTTTCTTTTTAATGGTTTGAGCCACGACCCAGACGGAATAGGTGTTGCTTTGGGTTGTTGCTGCCCCGACGACTTCCCGCATGAGGTCATTGCGTGTGGAAACCGTATGGCTGGCACCCTGGCTATCCATGTAAGAAGCTTGGTAGGTGTAGGCACTGATGCCGGGAACTTCAGCCAGTTGGCCTGGAATCATGAAGGGGCCGTTGGCGGCTAGATAGGTTTGCACAGCACTGGCCAGGGTGGCTGCGGTGGTGGAATCGATCGTCGTGCGAATAGGATTGCTATTCGCATCGTAACTTGTCGACGGTTGGATGCCGTAAAAAAGCGCCTCAAGAGGAGCGATACGCTGTGGAGGAGTTTGGGTAACACCAGAAAAGGTTTGAGAAAAGGGATAAGGAACGGCGGGATTATTTATATTGATTCGGCCTTCGGTCGCACCTCCGAAGGTCAAATAGCGTGGGGGAGACTGGGTCGCGGCATTGGTGGAAGCAGGTTGCGGGAGAAAAGGCACAGTGAAGAGATCCAGCATCGCCCAGTCCGGGTAGATGCCATTTGCCGTTTTCTGCCCCGCACCAACCGAACCAGAACCGACAGCGCTGTTCGCCGGAGCGAAACTCACTGTACGCCAAGGGGTGCCTGCTGTGGTGCTTGTCAGGGTTCCGGCAGTATCCGGCACAACGCCGGTATGGATATAACCGAGGGCGCCGACGGAAGGAAAAATGGCCTGCTTGGGAATACGAATGTCCTGCCGGGGCATCCAAACCGATAACGGATCCCCACCATTAGCCGGAAGATAACCAATATTATCACCTCCATTGTAGGAACTGGCATTGACCGGCGCGGTTTGGGAACCCGATTTTGGAAAGGTTGGATCGATGGCTGCGGCGCCTCCTGCGGCATAGACAATAGGGGCGCTGGATGAAAAGCTGGTCGGGAGTGTAATGCTTGATGTTGATCCCGTCGTGCCATTGGCATCGTTCTTGTACTCCGTTATCCAATCGCCCGGAAACTCGTTGACCAGCGGATCGCTCACTCCGAGGGCAATTGTTGCCGAACTACCTACGGGCACATCCAAGGATATGGGGACGACGGCAGCGAGGGCGGTGGCCCGGGCGGTTGGGGTGGCAGTCGTTGGTGTAATATTTTGGCCTGTAACTCCAAACTGGGCAGGGGAGGGATTGACGGGATTATTTGTAGTTGCAGGGACTCCAGCGGCATTAGGGCCTGTTATGCTATCCATCGGGGCGCAGATAAATTTGAATACGCCACCCATCTCGGGATGAACCCAAGCCGAGATGCCTCCCTGAATCTTAAAAGCTGTGACACCTGGGGCGCCATAGTAAGTCACGGCCCGATTAACATTCACCAAGGCATGATAGGTTCCGGGATACCAAGTCGAGGTGTTTGCCGAGAGAGCGGACATATAAGCCACCGGTTCATAAGCCCCGGACGATATCCCGGGCCCGTTGCCGGCGTACTTGCCAGTATTGGGTCCTGAGCCGATGAGGCGATAAGGATGATAAAGAGCTGCATTAATTTGGTCTGGATCAGGGATGGGGGAGGCTCCGGTACCAGCCGGATTTCCAAAGAAATCGATGCCGGCGGGAGTCGTCCCTGTTTGGTCATAAACCTGAAGAAGGTTGTTCATCCAAAAGGGGAAATTTGTAGAGGTCGCTGATGCCGCTGTGTATCCGCCCAAGGCAGATCCTCCGCTTGAAGGAATTCCTCCAATGATGATGTAGGTTCCTCCGGCGTCGCTTTCCAACCCCGGCACATCAAGCACGTTCAACATGTTTTTATCGCCTGGGTTCAAGGATCCGATCTCCCATGATGACTCGAAGGACGGGGTCGAAACACCACCGATAATAGCATTATCGTAGGGTGACTGGATGGGCTCTCCCGAATAATACTTCGGCAGGTAGAATTCGGTAACGATGGTCATCGTCAGATAGGGAACAGAGACTGAATTTATGGACCCGGTGCCGGAGCTTACGTTGACGTAAACCTCGGTGAGTTTTGGGGTACGTCCAATGCCGAAGTTAACGTCGGCGGTGTCAAGGATTCCCCTGCCAGTGCCGATGAGATACGGGGGTGAGTAACCAGCAATCTGGCTGGCAATCGTGGCGCGGCCGACCATATCGACGATTTGGAAGGCCATATTGTCCAATTGCCGCGGAGTGTATTTTCCAGCGAATCCGGAGACCGTCGATCCCGCAAACTGCGGCCAAGTAATGGCTTGATCTGCTGAATTGGTGCCATTGAGATAAGCGGCGATCCGGGAAGCAATCGGATAGGTCCCGCTGTAAAGCGCGGTGGGAGTACCCGTAAATGCCCAGTTTTGGGATGATCCGGCCCATTGATTATTGAAGTCCGGCGATATGCTTTGTGGCAAATATTGTGGACGATGGGCTGCACTTGGCTGTGGCGAAGGCGCCGAAGGGGGGGTATTGGTTGGTAATTGAGCCGTGGTGGCGCTTGAGCCGCTGATGGGATAGATAAAGTTGACCGGCTTGGAAACATTGGCGGCAAAGTTATACGCGGTATTCGTGCCGTAGTAAGCGTAGGGGCCCATCATGTAGTTATTCCCTCCTCCGGAAAAAAGATAAATGCGCGGTTCCCCGAACATATTGATTTCAGGAGTCTTGCTGGTGTAGGTGATATTGAAGGTGTTTGTCTGATAAAATTGCTGGGGGTTGAAGTCGGAGCTGACATTGTAGCCATTGGTGGTGTTAACCCGCGCGACCTCTGTGGCCGAATCGAATCCCGTCCCGGCTGCATAGGCTGCTATGGCCGCCGCATTCGTTAGCGGATTGAGAGTGCCCATGCCGGGCAACGCCGCGAGACTGACCTCTGACGGCGTGCCGAAGCCGTAGCTCGAATAGTTGGCCGTGTCCACGGGACCTTTCTTGCTGCCGTCGGCTGTGTTGATGTTGACCTTGCAAGTTTCATCGTCGACCCAGTAGGCAATTCGGCCGATGACGGGGTTGCTTTGCGACGCGGCCAGCGCCGGATTGGCCAGCAATGATATCCAACCTATCTTCATGTTCCCGGGAACACTTCCGGTGACGGGATAGATCCCGGATAAAGAAGGCCGGTTGAGATCGACATTATTGAGGTCGGACGTGTTTGCATCGTCCGCGCCAGGAGGAGCGGAGAACATGTTGTAGTCCGTTTTCGAGATGGCACCCGTTCCTTGGGCAATGGTGAAGACATGAATCCGTCCAGGCTCGGAGGACCAAGTCGTATAACTGGTAGCGTTAAATTGTCGGCCCGAATCGATGGCTTCCCGCAGCCGTTCCATGGCCGTATCCGCTGCGAAATCGGCCAGCACGCTACCCTGCGTGCGGCTGGTGCTAAGGTTGGAGGAAGTTCTCTCGTCCTGGGCCATGATGAGCAGGGAAATAACCAGGACACTGATCAGGACAAGCGTGATCAGAACCAGGACAAGGGCGCTCGATCGGCGCGACCTAGCCTTTTCATGAGCAGACCGCAGGCGGCTGCGAGTGCGGTTCTTTGGCAGCAGGATTTTAATCACTTCCATAGAGATAAAATTCCCGGTCATAGATGACCACGCTCTTGACGGACGGATTATTCGTGCGCACCGCAGCCGCGAAGGCCTGAATTTCAGTGGTGAAGTTATTGGGGGTTGTGGCGGAATAGGCAGGCAACGCGCTCAGTTTAGCGACGTCAGGCGGGGCGATGCAGACCAGCCCCACCTCCACGTAGGCGGGCACGACGTTGCTCGTGTAGATGTAAGGACTGGAATAATAGCCGAAATGGGAATCGTATTGATAATTAGTGGTCACCGATGCGTTGCCCGCCACGCTAAAGTATTGAGTAATGGGATTATTCTGCCTGTCGAGGCATCGCACCCACATGGCTAGGACCCCGTCCGCCACCCAGCCTGCGTAGGGAGGTATGCTGCCTGCATCCGCTGCGAGGGTGGTGGGGCCGAAGTTGGCCAAGTTAGTTACGCTTAACCAGGTAGGCACGCCGAAAGTTGGGGTCGTGGTGGGAGAGCTGTAGATCGAGTAGTTGTTTGCGTAAGTCGGGGTGGTGTCTTGCGGTTCGATATAGACCCGCCTGAGTTGAAAACGTGACTTGGATCGGTCCGTTTGCAGATCAGATAGGACGAAATAGCCGACAATCGCGAGATCGCCGGAAGACTGGTTGCGAGAAATCGGGGCCTGCCAGAACATGGTATGAGGACAGGCGTAAACGGGCGAGGCGGGAAGGCCGCTCAGGGTTGGATTGACTACAAACTGGAGAGTATTGGAAATGGTTGTGTTCACGGTCCCGCGGGACCAAGGGAGGGCGGCTTTAGTCAGATCTCTTCCGATAAGGTCAAGCGCTTCCCGGGCATTCTGGTTGACGCTCAGGCTCGACGTGGCTTGCGACGAAAGCTGGATCATATTGCCGATCACAACACACAACAGGAGACCGAGGATTGTCAGGATCGCGCAGGTCACCAGGATTTCCACGAAGGTAAATCCCCTGGGGGGACGAAATATTATCGGACAAGCTTTAGAAATAGTTATCATAATACGCATGGCCGATTAGAAAGTAATTCGTCTTGGGATAGCTGTTAGGCGGATAAGACACCTGAACACTCCACAGATAATACCCGTTTGTGTACCCGGTCGTACCGGTCGTATTTGTACCAGTCGTAGTCATCAGGCTGTTGACCGTCGTCGGATTAATACGCTGAGCTAGTACTCGGTAAAGAACCGGGCTGCCTGTGATATTGGTGAGGCTTCCAGTGCTATCGAAATAATAATTCGTTGAATAACTTGCCGAGCCAATGTTGGTGGTTGCTGCTGCTCTTAGTTGCGCATCAATGGTGTGAAGGACCGAATCCATCGCCGAATCTTGCTTGGATCGACCCAAGGAGGTAAGCGCGACATCGAGAAGATAAATGAGACTGACGATGCAGAATGAAAAGATCGCAACAGCGAAGACCAATTCAACTAACGAAAATGACGAGACACTTCTCACATGTCCACGCCCGGACGGGCGTGGTGACCAGTGATGGTGGGTCATATCAGTCGCCAACTACTTTAGCGCGACCAGAGTCTTGCTGAACGATGATCGTGTAATCAGCGTTGGACGTGGATTTGTTGCTCCGTCGCAAATTGATGGTGGGCCCCAAAGTTGGCGCTTCAACGCTACCATCGGGACAAAATATAATATAGGCGTAGTTGCTGACAGGCGTTCCGCTTAAATTGAGTGGGAGATTGCCGCTAAGCGAACTTCCTCCTGGAGCATAGAAGCTGGAAGTTGTTATTTGAATGTCTGGTGGCAAGAGGACCCATGCATCCGTCGCATTCCATTGCATGACGCCCGAAGCGTTAAGTTTGGCGCTTACTAAAAGAAGGGCCTGCCCGCTGGAAGTTGTGCCACTTGACGCGGGCGTAGTGACCAGCGCGACGTAGGATGAGCTGCTTATGGCCCGCTGGCGCGCTACGACGGTCGCACCATCAATTGTATCGACTGCTTTGGCAAGATGGCTTCCCGTAATGACGCTGACAGAAAGAAGGGTCAGGGTGGAGAGAAGCGCGATGATGGCCATGACAACCATGGTCTCAATTAACGAAAAACCCGTAATGCTCAGGCAAGGCGCTGCACCGACAGAGGCTTTTAGGAATGGACCTCGCTTTGTGCTCATAAACTAAGCAGAAAGATAAGCGGTCAGGCTTTTATGGCAAATTATACACTAGATACACAGGTGGATAAAGCCCCTCCCATCGCTTAGGTTTCAAGTTTCTCTATCAGAGGGTAATCGCCAGTAATCAGGATGGTTAAGCGGGCCGACTTCAGTTCAAAGAAGTCGATGCTAGGACTTAGGAAAGAATTCTGTCTCGAAACGCCCTACAGGGGGATGCGGCCTGCAAACATCTGGAATTCTCGCCCGTTTGTCAGGGAAGAACGCCTGGTTGGGCAATAGCGTATATATTCTGTATAACCTAAAATTGAGTAGCAGATGTAAGTTCGGATAATTAGAGTGTGAAGGATGCGCCAGCATTTTTACCTTCTCTGTCGTTGTGAGTGGCGGGGGCTACTGTTGGTAAAGCACCGGCATGCTTAAATTCGGTAATGCGCCAATTCCGTGCGGATGCAACTGTGTTCAGGGGCGCAGGTTATTCCCGATATTTCTCCTCTTAAATGAAAAACTTGGTTTTGCGTCGGGCGATATGTTGGTTTGTGTGCTTGTCGGTTATGGCGAAGGCGCTGACGGCTGCTGACTCTCCGCCACTCAATATGGTAGACCGACAGACGAATAATCTCGGTATCCTGGTGTTGCCCAAACCGGGTGAAGTTAAAATTGATGGCGATCTTTCGGATTGGGATTGGTCAGGCCGCATTTGCTGTTTTGCCGATGAGAGAATCCGCAATAAATATTCCACGGAGACGGCGGCCATGTATGACGCCGACAATCTTTATCTTGCGATCAAGTGGAAGGACCCGACCCCGATGGATAATTTTATGGATTCTCATAATCCGGACAAAGCATGGACGAAGGATTCGGTACAATTGCGGATTAAGACAGACCGTGTGATCTGGCTGACGGCCTGGTTTAATGCAAAAGAGAAGCGTCCTGCGTTCTATCTGGAATATTGGAAGGATAATGCTGATCCTAATAAAGGACTCGATACACTCGTTCTTTCGGGTGAGCCAGACGCCATTGATCTTGGTCAAGGTGCACAAATGGCTTTTCGCGTGGATTCAGATGGCCAAGGGTATGTTCAGGAAATCAAAATTCCGTGGAAGTTGTTGTATCGGAATCCACCTCATCCTGCGCCCGGCATGAGCTTCAGTCTTGGGCTCGAATTCCTCTGGGGTGAGCATCGTTACACGGATAACTTCATGGCAGGCCAACCCTTGGATCGGGCATTCTTCTTTATGACCCCGAAACTTTGGGGTGCGGCCACCTTGGTGGAGCAAGGCCATGTTCCTGTCAGGCAATACGTGCCGGGAAACTCAAAACTTCTGGGTACCATTCCAATTCGTGCGACCGTGCCGAAGGCGGCCAAGAAGTTCACGCTGGTGATCGAGAATGATCAGGGCCAGCGCATCCGCAATTTGGCCGCCGATCTTAATCCTGAAGATTATACCGTGGAGAAGCAGGGAGATAACCGCCTGATCGAGGTGCTCTGGGATGGGCTTGATGACAAAGGCAAACTTGTGGCGCCAGGGAGCTATAAAGTCCGGGGGCTTTCCCAGGAGGGGCTGCACGCTGTTTACGATATGACGGTTTACAACCCGGGAACACCTCCATGGGAAAGTCGGGGGGGGGGTTGGCGATTGGGGATCCAATCACGAAAACCCGAAGGCGGTTGCTGCCTCAGGAGATTATGTGAGTATCGCGTGGCCTATGGCAGAGGGCACTTCCGCGACGATCGGCTTGAAGGACGGGCAAAAGCAATGGGGAGAGGTTCGCGGCGCTGAATTGGTGGCGATGGATCAGAACTACGTTTATGCCTATGCTCACGCGGCATTTGATGCGAATCGCGATGCTTCTCCGCGCCTTTTCCGCTTAACGGTTGATCATGGTTCCTACCGTCCTTTTGTCAGGGATGGGAAAACGGGGGCAGTCGAAACCAATCTGAGCGACATTTTTGGTGAATCGAATGCCGGGGAGCTTACGGCGATCGCGGTCTATGGCAACGATCTCGTCGTGGCGCGTGACAGTAATAAGCTGGTTATTCTGGACGCCGAGTCAGCTGTACCGAAAAAGTCATTCGATCTTACGGCCCAGGTGACCGGCCTCGCTTTTGACAAGGCCGGCAGGCTCTACCTCCTTTCCGCTGGCAAGGTGTTTGCCTTTGATCTCAACTCCGGACAATTGCAACAAATCGAGACTCCCGGCTTGGGCTTCGGAGGCGCCATTAGCGTCGACCCCGATGGGAATATTGTAGTTTATGACTCCGGACCCGATCTGCAGATCAAAGTTTATTCCCCGGATGGGAAATTAGTCTATACCGCAGGCGATAAGGGTGGGCGACCGTTGCGAGGGCCGTTCAATCCCGAAGGGATGCGTAACGTCAGCTCCATCGCGGTGGATGGAAAGGGACAAATCTGGGCGGTCGAAACCGGCTTTTATCCACGCCGCGTTTCGGTTTGGGGCCGCGATGGTAAACTTGTGCGCGACTACATCGGCAACACCGGTTATTGCGGGGTAGGCGTCCATCTTTATGAGGACGATCCGTCGGTGGCGTATGTCGGGCCGATCGAGTTGAAATTGAACCGGCAGGACCGCACATGGAAGGTCGATCAGATTCTTTGGGTACCGGGGACGGACGAATCGTTCGAAATCAACCCCATCAACTGGGCGCAGGCGCAGCGGTTTCGCAGCAAAGCCAGCGGACAGATGCACGACTATCTCTTCAAGCCGGCCGATGACTACTACAATGATGATGTCAACGTGCTCTATATGGAAACCGATGAAGCCCACAACACGTGGCAACCCGTAGCGGCTTTCGGTTACGCGGGCATGTTGCCCCCTAACTCTGTATCAAGGAATATTGGGAGTCCTTTACCCCAGTCTTCAGGGGAATTTGCCGGATTGAATGCTTATGACGGGTTCTTTTGGAACGACCAGAATGGGGATGGCAAGGTTCAGCGCTCCGAATGTGAAATTATTCCCAAGGGCGGCAAGAAATCAGGCCTTTCCGTATTCGGCGGTTGGGGTGCTCGCATGTCGCCAGACGATCTCTCCTTCTATGCGGATGGAATCGTCCAGTATAAACCGATCGGATTCAATCCGGGCGGGGCGCCCCTTTACGGGGCGGGTGGAATGCGAGATCTCGGCATCAAACGCACCGGCGGATTTGTTCCCGTCCCCGGGGAAAATGAGATTCTGGCCATGTGTGGCGATACGGGCTACCCGGGCGCCGTGGAAGGAGTCGACAGCCAGACCGGACAACTTCTCTGGTCTTACCCCACTCGTTTTCCAAATGTCCATGCTTCCCACGCCGCTCCCATGTCCCGCCCGGGGTTAATCATCGGCGACCTTAAAATCATGGGTGTGGCCGACGTGTCACCGGAAGCAGGAAAAGTTTTTGCCATGCGCGGCAATATGGGTGAGGACTATTTTCTGACGACAGATGGTCTTTATGTCGGCGCTCTTTTCCAGGACGTCCGGCTGCCGACTCCGCATCTTCCGCCCAGAGAGGCCGACTTGGTGGGTAAGGAACTCGATGATTACACCGAGCGAACGGAGCCTTTCAACGGCTGGTTTGGGAAACAGTCCGACGGCAAGTTCCGGCTGGTGACGAGTCTCGCGACCGATGCCGGACTGATCGCGGAAGTCAAGGGACTGGAAACGGTGCGCCGCTTCACCGGCCCGAAGGTGATGGTTGACGAGAAAACGCTGGCGGAAGCCGATCAAGCGAACCGTGAACGCAAGGCGGCGGCGCTAATCAAGACCGCCTATGTCATCCAGCGGGTCGAACAAACGCCGGATGCGGAAGCCTGGAAGAAAATCCCTGCGCTCCAAGCGCAACAGGAAGGTTCTCCCGAAAAAGCAGCGGTGAGAATTGTTTATGATCGTTCCAACCTATACTTGCGATATGAGGTCGACGACGCGACGCCCATGCTCAACCAAGGCAAGGATTATATCCGCCTGTTCAAGACCGGCGACGCCGTCGATTTCCAGATCGGCGCGGACCCGACAGCACCGCTTGCTCGGAAAAACGCCGTCAGTGGGGATGAACGTGTGGTGATGTCGATCCTGAATGACCAGCCCGCGGCGGTCTTGATGCGACCGGTCGATCCAACTGCCGATAAGGCAGCTGCGGTCACCTATAGCTCGCCGATTGCATCGAGTCACTTTGACCGCGTTCAAGTCCTTAGCCAGGCGACTGTGACCCTGAAACGAGAGGAAAAACGGTACGTGATGGAAGCCTCCATCCCGCTGTCGGCGCTGGGACTCGCACCGACGTCCGGCCTGACGCTGAGAGGAGACGTCGGATTTATTTCCTCCAATACCGATGGAACGAGCAATGTGGCCCGGACCTACTGGTCCAATAAGAAGACCGGACTGTCTAGTGACGAACCCAACGAGGCCATGCTGGTTCCCGCCGAATGGGGGGAGTTCAAGTTCCAATAGGGCATTCGCTTCCTAGCTCTTACGTTCGATTCCCTGAATTGTCGCTTATGACCTCGCATTCTCCCCTGATTACTCATGTTGCCGATTGGCACGGTGCACCGACCCTTTTCATTAATGGGCGGCCTGATACCGGCCTCATGCTTTATGCTCCCAATCCAGCCAAGAACCGCGAGGAGATCGCCGATTTCGCGGAAGCTGGGATTGATTTACTGACGACGAGCGGACTCGGTTCGGTTTCATGCCTGCGCGAGGATGGTTCTTTCGATATGACGGCGCTTGACGCCAATATGGAGCGGATTCTCGCCGCCAATCCGCGGGCCCTTATTCTGAACCGGATGGGGCTCTATGCGCCTACGTGGTGGTTACAGCGTCACCCCGGCCAGGTGATGCAGGAGTATAACCCGGCTCAGGAGGGTGGAGGAAGCGGCTCAGCGGCATTTGCTTCGGATTTGTGGCAGGAAGAAATGGGGCGGGCCATGCAGCAAGTCATTGTCTACTGCGAAGAACGCTACGGCAAACATATGCTGGGTTACCACTTGGGAGCCGGTGATTGTCAGGAATGGAGCTATGGTTGGGGCCGAGGCTGGCAGAGCGATTACAGCCAGGTGCAGGTGGAGGCGTTTCGCGCATGGTGGCGTCAAAAATTCGGCGAGACCTCCGAATGGCTTACGATTGAGATCCCGCGAGATTGGCGGCGTGTCGCGAGGGCATCGTCTCTATTCGATTCGCCGCAGGACCGGGTGCTGAGGGAATACATGCTTTTCCATTCCCAGATTGTCGCCGGGGCCATCGTCAAGTTTGCCCGCAAGGCGAAAGAAGCTTTGCGCTCGATCGGACGACAGAAGATCGTGGCTGTATTTTACGGTTATCACTTTACTCCGCCGAATCTGTCTTCCGCCTTTTTCAATTCCGGTCATCACGCGCTTGACCCTGTGCTCGCGTCGCCGGATATCGATGTTTTATGCGCCCCTTATTCCTACTATCGCCGAGAAGCGGGCGGAACCTATTTTTCACAGTTACCCGCGGGCTCGGTTCGACTGCGCGGCAAGTTGTTCTACAGCGAAGAGGACACCGTTACCCACATTTCCTCGGAGGAACCCGACCGCTATCGCTGCCCGGACCTCAAGACCACGCAAAATGTCCTGTTGCGCAATACGCTGGGCCCGCTCCGCGACGGCGGCACCAGTTGGTACATGGATTGGCTCGGCAAAAATTGGTTTCGCGAAAATGGAATCATGGATTCGATTGCCGCAACCCAACGGCTGGCTCGCGTTCGGCTCGAATTTGAGAATGCCTCCCTGGCACAGATTGCCGTGATTGTATCCGGACGCACTCCGGCCAGCTTGCGTTATGACGGAGATCTCATCAATGCCTGGGCCATCGAGCAAATGTCCACGCTCTGGCAGATAGGCGCGCCGTTGGACGTCTACCGGATGGAAGATTTGGGCTTGATGATGGAGAACGGAAAGCTCCAGCCGTATCGTCTTCTGATCTTTCTCGACGTGCCATCCGTAAGCCAGGAGGAGCGCAAGGTTGTACATCGTGCCGCGACTGGAGGCCGAACCTTCCTATGGACCTACGCACCAGGACTAGTCACGGATACCGGACTTTCGGTCGAAGCGCTTTCGGAATTGATCGGTATCCGCGCCCGCATCGAGACCGATGGTGGACCGTTCGAATTTACGCCTGCACTGGCAGGAGACGATCCGGAGGCTGAGCTCATTGTCCCGAATCTGTTGCGAAAATGGCAGGCAACGCATACCGCCTACTGGAACACCACGCCGAGAGTTCCACATTTGGAATTGCTGCGCGTGGCACGTGAGGCCGGCGTACACATTTACAGTCCGGGCGATCAAGTATTGGCGGAGAATCAGATGCTGGTCGTTCATGCCGCATCCACGGGAGAGCGTGAGATTGTCCTGCCGCATCGACAAACCGTCGAGGAAGCCTTTACGGGAAGGATCATCGTCAAAAAGGCATCATCTTTTCGGGCCCATTTGGAATTGGGTCAGACCGCCGTATGGTTGCTGAGATGAAAACATCGAATTTCTTTTTGATGCTCGTCTGTGCGCTCCTGACGTTGGGTACCTCATCTGCGCAAGAGAGTGGAGATAAGAATGCGACTTCCCCGGAAAACGGAGGCAAGCCGGCGGCAACACCGCTTCCCGCACCTCCCATTTTAATCCATTTTTCTCTTAAAGAACCTGGACTGGTTACTCTTGTCATCGAAGACGCCCACGGAGTGCGTATCCGGAATCTAGTAAGCGAGACACCTTTTCCGGCCGGAGACAATACGGTACCGTGGGACGGACGGAGCGACCAAGGCCCAGGAAAAGGTAGTCTTGTTGCGCCCGGAACATATCACGTACGCGGGCTGGCACGACCGGAACTGAAGTTGACTTTCCAAATGTCGCCCTACTATCCCGGGAATCCTCCCTGGTTTACCTGGACGTATGAAAGCGGCTGGTTGTCCAATCACACGCCACCCGAAGCGATCTGTTTCATTCCCGGTGGACAGGTGCCTCTGCGCAAGGGGCAACAGGGTGTTTCACCGGCGCAGGTTCTGATCGGCAGTTATGTGGCGGAATGTGCCAGCGCTCTGGCCTGGGTCGACCTCGACGGCCGGAAATACCACGGGCAGGAATGGTTCGGCACACCGTTTACGGGAGTGCAATTTATCGCCCGCGACGAAGGGAAGGACCCGGTTCCCGGCGTCTATGCCTACACCTGTACCTTCAAAGCGGAAGACAGCGTGAACACTCTGCGTCTCTTTGAATTGCTCCACACTCCCGGCCAGCCCGAGGGCCGGGACATCCGTTGGGGGATCGGCGAAACCAAGGCTGTGCTGAACCCAAATTACAGGGTCTATCTGTCGCCGAAGCCCCGGCAGGAGGATTTTTATTTGGCCGACCTCGGAATGATGAAGCCTCCCGACGCGCTGGCCGGACTCGCCGTGCGCAATGGTATTCTCGTTTGCAGCTTGTCGGCGCGCGATGAACTTCTTTTTATCGATGCGGCGCATGGCGTCGTTCTTGGCGCGGCCCCGATCAAAAACCCAAGGGGAATCGCCTTCGATCGGCAGGGTGGGCTCTTGGTCGTAACGGGAAAGCAGTTGGTCCGATTTGAATTGCCCGTAAGTTTGAGCAACGCCTCCAACGAGCCGGCACCTGCATCGAAACCGACTAGTTCCCTGGATACCCCGCAATTGACCCTTTCCGATCCAACCCTAGTCATTGCGACGGGTTTGGAAGATCCGCAGCAGATCGCCCTCGACGACAAGGGCAACCTTTACATTGGCGATTGGGGAAACAGCCATCAGGTCAAGGTGTTCTCGCCCGAGGGAACATTCGTGCGCGCCATCGGCCTGCCTGGAAAACCTGTTGCCGGGCCGTATGATCCGCACAAGATGCATCGGCCCGCCGGAATCACCATCACCAGCGATAATCTTCTTTGGGTGGCTGAAGATGACTACCTGCCGAAGCGTGTCAGTATTTGGACTCTGGACGGGGAGTTTGTCCGGGCTTACTACGGTCCAGCCAAGTATGGCGGAGGCGGTACGATGGACCCGGAAGACAAGAACCGTTTCTTCTACGCCGATGGTCGCGGGTCGATGGAATTGAAATTGGATTGGAAAGATAATACCGCCGTGCCGGAGGACATCCCGGTTCGGCCCGAAGACGATCTGGCGCCTGAGTTTGCTCCTCCCAATATGGGATATCACGGTCCCGAGACTCCCTTGCATGTTGGAGGCAAAACCTACCTGATCGATTCCTATAACGAAAATCCCGTCTTCGGAACGTCCGTTTCCAGCGTCTATCTGCTTAAGGACGGCGTAGCCCGGCGGGTGGCGACAATCGGGCAGGCCAACGAGATTCCGGCCTTCAATTCAACGGCGCATTTCGCTGTCCGGTGGACTGGGCAGATCCAGCCAGAGTATTCGGAAAACTACACGTTTCGGCTCAAATCCAATGACGGCGCCAGGCTCTGGGTCAACGGTCAACAATTGATCGAACGATGGAGCACAGGTTGGGCCGACCCCAAGGGAACGATCCAGCTTGAAGCGGGAAAACGGTACGATATCGAAATCGATTACTTCCAATACGATGGCGATGCGGGAATCAACCTCTATTGGTCAAGCTCCTCGCAGAAGGAACAGATTGTACCGACCTCGGACCTTTTCCCCGATCTTGCAGCCCTGACAGCAAACGTTGCCTCAACCCCGGTTTCCTCTGCGACGACAAAAACTGTCCCTGCCCCATCCTCCGTTCCAACCACGAATACAGTTGCGGTCGCAACTCCGGCTCCCGCCATCCCAAATCCGGTCGCGAGCCATGGTCTGACGGGTATCTACTATTCGGATGCAGGAATGGCCCGTGTACTTAAAGCCCAAGTCGATCCCGTTATTGATTTCTACTGGAACGACGGGGGATTTCTCGATTTACCTGCAAAATTTGCTTCGTGCTTGCCACCGGGACAGACCTTTCAGAATAACAACCGTATCATCTTTGCCTGGTCGGATCTGAATGATGACGGAAAGGTGGAACCGAACGAAATTACCATGGTTTCGGGAGAAACCTTGAGCGTCAATTTTCAGAATGATTTATCTGCTGTTACCGGCTCGGGTTTGTTGGTGAAACCGAAGGGGTTTACTCCCGGTGGAGCTCCCATCTATGACATCCGTGAAGCCAAAACTGAGATCGAGGGCTGGCAAAAACCATCCTCTACCGGAGGCGGTCAAGCGTTGCTAGACAAGGACGATCGGCTGATCATGACGACGGCGCCCAAGCCTTTTTCGCCCGCCGGCATTGGTGGCGTGGTTGAGGGCCATCCGACCTGGTTTTATCCGAGTCCATGGCCTGGGTTGCATGCCTCACATGGTGCCCCCATGCCGACATCCCCGGGAGAGTTGATCGGCACCACCCGTGTCCTCGGCCCCCCCTTCACTCCGAAAGGTTCCGATGTCGGTGAGATGTGGGCGATCAACGGCAATAAGGGCAACGTCTACCTCCTCACCACCGATGGACTCTTTGTCGCAACCTTGTTCCAAGATTGTCGCACTGCGACCTGGAATCCACCATCTTCTGCCCCCGGTACCCCAGTGAACAATCAAAGTCTCCGCGAGGAAGAATTTTATCCGACGTTGACTGAGACGTCCGACGGCGAGACTTACCTGACGGCTTCCTGCAGCAATATTGTGCGGATCGACGGACTGGACAAGGTCCGGAGCTTGCCCAATCAGGACTTGGTCCTTACCTCTGAAGATCTGTCGGCTGCCCATGATTATTCCATTGCGCAGGAAGCCGCGCGTCAGCAGACGAATGAACAAAAAGCACCCTCCCAATTGACCATCCCTATGGGGGGCGTTGCGCCCGTCGTCGATGGCAAGTCAAATGACTGGGGCAAAGCGAAGTGGGTGACGATAGACCAGTATAATAGCAGTGAGACCCGAGCTGCCCTGATGGTGGCAGGCGATCTTCTCTACGGGAGCATCCTGACCCGCGACCCAAACCTTCTCGATAACTCCGGCACTTCGCTGCAAACCCTCTTCAAGAGCGGAGGCGGAATTGATCTTATGATCGGCACGGACCCGGCCGCGAATCCGAAACGGACCCAACCCGTGGCCGGTGACTTGCGACTTCTGATGACGAAAGTTGCGGGAAAGACGGTCGCCGTGCTCTACCATGCGGTCGTCCCTGGAACCACTGGAGACCGCGTGTCGTTTTCCTCGCCGGCACGTAGCGTGGAATTTGACCGCGTCGATGATGTCAGCAACCAAATCGCCCTGGAGTCGCGTTTCGATCCCAACATCAAAAAGGCGTTCTACGAATTTTCGATTCCATTGAGCCTGTTGGGATTAAATCCCCAGCCCGGTCTCAAGTTGCGGGGGGATATCGGCGTACTCCGGGGCAAGGATGGGCAGACTTTGCAACGCTCCTATTGGCACAACAAAGCAACTGGCCTCATGTCCGACATCCCGAGTGAGGCCGAATTAACGCCACTCATCTGGGGTGACTGGATCTTCGCGCCCGAAGATTCGTCTCCTTAACTCACTCCAGTCTGCGTTACAGCCGATTTCAAAAAACAAAAGCAGATTATTTCCAGCCACGTAAATGTAAAAATCGAATGATCTCCCCCACTCTTTTAGACAAACTGGCCTGGCTTAACAGCGAGTACGTTAGACCGCCGATTTCAGGCATCGTCCTTCGCTTTCCGGGACCTGGAAGCAGCGGCATTAAATCGGACCCGGATTATTCCTACGATCTCGAATGGGGACATTTCGGAGCCTTGACTGTGCTTCCCTATCAGGACCCGTGGGGATGGATGAACCCGTCGGTTCTCCATTTCACCGACGATCTCGTGGAAGCGATTCGGTATCGGCATCATCTTGGCCCGGAAGTTCCGCTCCTCTCTACTGGAGCCAGCATGGGCGGACACGCGGCGCTGCTTTACGCGATGAAATCCCGCCATCGTGTGGCCGCTTGCATGGCCTTATGTCCGGTGTGTGACCTGCCGTTTAGCTACGCGGAGCGGCTCGATCTGCCAAGAACGCTGCATCACGCATTTGGAAGCTACAAAGACATCACGGCACAATTGCACGAGCATTCGCCCCTTCACCAAGTCCGGTCCATGCCCGACATTCCCTATCTGCTTGTTCACGGCGAAAGGGATCTATCGGTGAAGAAGAGTGCCCATTCCGATCCGATGGTTGCAGCCATGCGCCAGCGTCATTTGCGAGTGGACTACGTGGAATGCCCAAACATGGGACACGTGGGGCCAATGGATTATGAAACTAATTACAAGATCGTTCATTTTGTCATTTCCAACCTGAAACGTCCGAATTGACGGTCGCTTGCAAATATTCACCGTTGCCACCGATAACCAGTGCCGCTCGAAACTTCAACTAGCGGCTCCATTAAATTTCCCTTTTTCCTCAACGGATAATTCCTTCTTATGAAATTAGCTCATCGCCAGGTTCATCTCGATTTTCACACCTCACCTTGGATTCTGGATGTCGCCCGCGAATTTGATGCCCGTGAATTCGCCAAAACTTTTCGAGAGGCTCACGTCAATAGCGTCACC
>Ga0206807_1069_pt1 | contig 19077 bp, 21 predicted proteins | sample Alteio_BWOrgCont_57_FD_152915 | JGI IMG/M metagenome (GOLD analysis project Ga0206807, IMG submission 152915) | Enriched cells from forest soil in Barre Woods Harvard Forest LTER site, Petersham, Massachusetts, United States -... | ecosystem: Environmental > Terrestrial > Soil > Temperate forest >...
TTGATGATGTACCAACAGCACCTACTATGCAACGGGGGCAGTTTGTGTTTACCATCGGCCAGAATTTGGGAGAATTATAAAAAATGCTAATTTCGCACGCTGCCTTTCCACGTAGTAAAGAATCATTAAATATAAACGTCATGAAAAAAGTTCTTTTAGCCCTTCTGTTTGTGGTAGGAGGTATTTTTACATCCGAGGCTCAGAAGTTCGCTTACGTTGACAGCCAGTATATCCTCTCTAAAATACCCGATTACAAACTGGCACAGGACCAGCTAAACCAGCTTTCTGTTCAATGGCAGAAGGAAATTGAAGCCAAGTATTCTGATATAGACCAATTATATAAGGCATATAAGGCTGATGAAGTATTGCTTACCGAAGAAATGAAACAGAAGCGCCAGGCAGAAATAGAACAGAAAGAACAGGAAGTAAAGGACCTGCAGAAACAACGTTTTGGCGTTAACGGCGATTTATTTAAAAAGCGCCAGGAGCTTGTAAAACCCTTACAGGACAAAATCTACAATGCTGTTCAGGCGTTGGCGGAAAGGGAAGGCCTCGCCATTATATTCGATAAAGCCAGCGACATGACTATGCTCTACACCAACCCTAAGTACGATAAAAGCGACCAGATACTTAAAGATATGGGCTATAGTACAGGTGGTGGCGAAAACAAAAAGAAACAATAATTTAATCTCAACTCAATAATCACAATTATGAAAAGAATCCTTAGTGTTACCTTGTTAATCGGAGCAATTGTTTGTTTCAGTTCAGTTAACGCCCAGAAAATAGGGCACGTAAGCCTCGACTCACTTTTAAGAGGTATGTCAGAATCAGATACAGCAAAAAAGCAATATGCCGCTTATGCCCAACAATTAGAAAGTACAGTTGAAGCTTTACAAAATGAATTCCAGCAGAAATATAAGGATTACCAGGCAAATGGCGCTGCATGGACTGGCCTTGTAAAACAAACCAAGGAAAAAGAACTTAACGATTTATCTCAGCGTATACAGGCTTTCCAGGGCGAGGCACAAACTTCTCTGCAGAAATTCGGAGATTCTATACAGAAGCCTGTAATTGCAAAAGCAAGGGCAGCCATAAGCGCAGTTGCTAAAGAAGAAGGCTATAAATATGTACTTGATACAAGCCAGGGTTTTGTACTTTATTTTGATGAAGGCGATGACCTATTTGCTGCAGTTGCAAAGAAACTTGGTATTAAACCAAAAGCTGCTGATGCCCCTTCTACTCCTAAAGGCAAGTAAACAAATAAGTTAATTATGCCGGAAAAAGCTAAACCGGCTGCCAGTCAGCCTATCGGTATTTTTGATTCCGGTATTGGAGGATTGACCGTTGCGAGAGCTATTAAGGAGAGACTACCTAAAGAGAAGCTTATTTACTTTGGCGATACTGCCCACTTTCCCTATGGAGATAAGTCGGCCGACTCTATAAAGTATTACGCCATCCGCATAGCCCAGTTCATGCTCGACAATAACTGTAAAATGATTGTTATTGCATGTAACACCGCCTCGGCATTAGCTTATGATACCGTAAAGGATTTTGTCGGCAAACGTGCATTGGTTGTGAATGTGGTTGAACCGGTGGTAAGCAAAATTACGGCAAAGGGACATAAGCATAAAAGTGTTGGAGTAATTGCTACCAAAGGCACTATTAAATCAGATATTTATGCCCGTAAAATAAAAGAAGCCGACAAAGCTATTGAGGTTACTTCGCTGGCTACACCTTTACTGGCATCGATGATTGAAGAAGGCTTTTTTAATAATAAAATAAGCCGCAGCATTATTAACTCTTACCTTGAAAAGCCTAAGCTGAAAAAGATTAATGCACTTATTTTAGGTTGCACCCACTACCCGCTTATTAAACCCGAGATTGAGGAGTTTTATAAAGGTAAAGTTGAATTAGTTGATTCTTCGGACGAGGTGGCAGAGTTTGTTTACCAGCAATTGAAAAAGAATAACCTGCTCAATTCTTTAGGCAATAAACCTATTCACAGGTTTTATATATCCGATTATACCGAGGCCTTTGAGAAAAGCGCCCAATATTTCTTCGGAGGAAAAATTAAACTTCAGGAAGCCCGTATCTGGAAATAAATCAGGGGGTGGTAGTTGCCACCGGTAGCACCTTGCCGTTATAGTAAGCGGCCCCGTTCAACGCGAAACCATGTATATAATGCGCCATTTGAATAGGCTGCATTTGCACCCTTTCGCCCGGGAAAGCCTGTGCGAACATTTCAGTCTGCACCGCGCCAATACACAGGCAGTTTACCGATATGCTACGTCCTTTAAATTCCTCTGCCATACATTCCGTAAGGTTGGCTAAAGCCGCTTTGCTTGAACTATATGCACTAAGGCCCGGAAATTTTGCCGTACCCTGGAAGCCACCCATACTGCTAATATTCACAATGTGCGTTGGTGTTTGTCCCTTGCCCATATATGGCAATAACGATTGAACCAACCCGAATACCGAGGTAACATTGGTACGGTACATGATTTCTACTTCCTCCATACTCAACTCATCAAATGGCTTATTTACAAGCGCACCTGCATTATTAATGAGTATATCAACCGAGCTTATAGAAGAAAGCAGTTCGCGTGTAAATGCCTTAAAATCGCCATTGCTTAAATCGAAAACAAGAGGGTATATTTTTGCGCCGGGGTATTGGTAAAGGCATTCTCTTTTCAATTGCTCAAGCTTAAGGCGATTGCGCGCAATAACTACCACTTTATTATTTATGTCCGACGCGAAAAGCCTTGCCAGTTCATAACCTATACCCTTGCTTGCACCCGTTACTATTATATTCATTGCCTTAATTGTGTATGCCAAAAATAACTCTATTTATTACAAATCACTGTTTTTGTTTTAGTAACCTTTTTATGGCCGACATTTACAGGATATCTGCATTAATCTTTAACTTTGCATACTTATAAATTAGTTGACCATGGCTATAAAAAGAGATTTACTGGTAGATAAACTTTTCGACCCTAAGCAGTTTACCACCCTTTACATACGTAAGGAGGATGAAATAAAGGCAGAAAAAGACCAGATTGAAACGATTACTGAACTTTTGTGCGACCCTAAACATAAGGCTGCGCGTGGAGAGATATTTCATTTTTTAAAGAAAGAACCCCGTTCAGTAGATGTGCTTATAAAGGCAATTGCCGAAGCCAAAGAAGACAAAAAGACCCTTACGGCAGTTTGCTGGGAGGCTGACCTTGATTGCGCACGTCATCTTGCTTTTTTTACTAACATGATTATGAACGAGAATTTTGAAGTAGCGCTTGAAGCATTCACCGTTATTGAACATATAACCGGAGAGATTGCCCCTCAACTGGCTACTGACCTTATTGCTAAGGTTAAAGAGGCATACAAGGCGCAATCTGACACCCCAAAAGCTACATTATTGGTCGATACAGTTGAACTGTTGCACAGGTGGGAGTAACGAAGCGTTTCCTCTGTTTTATTGTTGTAGGTTATTTGTTCCCGGCAGCTTCATGTAATTTATTTAACAAGAATAAAGGGCCCGAGGCAAAGCCTATAGCCAGGGTATTCGATTCATACTTATACCCTTCCGATATTAAAGACCTTGTACCTAAAGGCGCTAAAGCAGCCGACAGCATTGCTATTGTTAAACAATACATTGACCACTGGATGGAAGAACAGGTATTGCTGCACCAGGCCACCACCAACCTGGGCGAAAAGCAAATGGACCTTTCCAAACAAATAGAGGATTATAAAAATTCGCTTATTATATACCAATACGAAAAAGAACTGGTGCGCGAAAAGCTCGACACCAATGTAAGCGAGGCCGAAATAGAAAAGTATTACAAAGACAACCAGAAAGATTTTGAACTGAAGAATGATATAGTGAAGCTTATTTATGTGAAAGTGAATAAAAAAGTGCCGGGTATAGATAAGCTTAAAGCACTTATAATGTCAGATAAAACTGCTGACCGTGACAAACTTTCAAAGTTCTGCACCCAGTATGCCGAGAATTTTTTCCTAAATGACAATGCATGGCTCATGTTCGACGATGTGCTGAAGGAAATACCTATACAGACTTACAACCAGGACCTGTTTTTGCAGAATAACAACAATCACTTTGTGCAGATTGACGATACAGCCAACGTATATTGCCTGGGAATAAAGGGCTATATGATTAAGAATAGCATCTCTCCAATTTCATTCGAAAAGGAGAACATTAAGAAAATTATACTTAACCAACGCAAAATGCAGCTTATAGATGATGTTAAGAAGAACCTTTACCAGGATGCACAGACACATAACAATACGCAGGTTTTTTAAGTAAGAATTCTCCTTGCCTGAATTACATGGGGATGTATTTTGCGTTAGGGATAGTAGCGAAAAGCCCGCAGCGAAGCGAGGACTTATAGCGGATAGCCCGACCCGTAAGGGGAACGCCCAAATAGTATTAAAAATACAACCGACTTTTAAGTATTCGCTTATATTTGCAGATAGTATAACCTATAGAAAACAGCTATGAATTTCCAACTGACAGAAGAGCACCTGATGATACAGAAAGCTGCTCGCGATTTTGCCAACGACGTATTGAAACCCGGCGTAATAGAGCGCGATGAGCACCAGAAATTCCCCAAGGAAGAGATAAAGAAGCTGGGCGAACTTGGCTTTTTAGGCATGATGGTTAGCCCTCAATATGGGGGCGGCGGCATGGATACCGTATCGTATGTGCTGGCTATGGAAGAAATATCGAAGATAGATGCATCCACTTCAGTGTGTATGTCAGTGAATAATTCACTGGTATGCTGGGGGCTTGAAACCTTTGGGACCGAAGAACAGAAAAAGAAATACTTAACTCCGCTTGCAAAGGGCGAAATAATCGGCGCCTTCTGTTTATCAGAACCTGAAGCAGGTTCCGATGCCACATCGCAACGTACAACAGGCATTCCCAAAGGAGATAAATACATATTGAACGGCACCAAAAACTGGATAACCAATGGCAACAGTGCCTCCATTTACCTGGTTATAGCCCAGAGCCATGTTGAGAAAGGCCACAAAGGCATTAACGCATTTATTGTAGAAAAACAATGGAAGGGCGTTACCGTAGGCAAGAAAGAAAACAAACTCGGAATACGAGGTTCCGATACCCATTCTATTATGTTTACCGATGTGGAAGTACCTGCTGAAAACCGCATTGGCGAAGATGGCTTTGGCTTTAAATTTGCTATGAAAACCCTTAGCGGAGGCCGTATAGGTATTGCATCGCAGGCATTAGGAATAGCATCCGGCGCTTATGAACTGGCCCTTGCCTATTCAAAAGAAAGAAAGGCTTTTGGTAAACCTATCAGTGAGCATCAGGCTATTCAGTTTAAGTTAGCCGATATGGCAACACAAATTGATGCTGCGCGCCTACTCTGCCTTAAAGCAGCATGGTTAAAGGACCATCATTTAGATTATACACAGGCCGGTGCCATGGCAAAGGTATTTGCATCGAAAGTGGCTATGGATACAACTACCGAGGCCGTGCAGATACATGGCGGCTATGGTTATGTGAAAGAATACCACGTTGAACGCTTAATGCGAGATGCCAAAATAACCCAGATTTACGAGGGCACTACCGAAGTACAGAAGATTGTTATTTCGAGAAGTGTATTGGCCTAGGCCTATTGAATCACAAAAATAAAGGTCATGGTGCCCTGCTGCTCGGGGGTGCCATCGGGGCTAGAATTAAATTTGGTGGCCATAGCTGCATCTTTGGCCTTGGCATAAAGCACAGGGCTGGTAGTAGTTGAGCCCTTTTCGCCCGGTGTGGCTTTTATTACAACACCATTCTGGTCAACCAATATTTTTACTACCACTTTACCTTCATCCTGGGTGTTGGCTGTTATGCTTGGGCGTGAAACAAGGTTACGCCCTTTTAAGAAAAATTTAAAGTTTCCACCATCTCCATTGCTTTCACCGGGAGTAGTTCCATTAGGGTTTCCCGCATTACCTTGTTGACCAGAATTACCATCTCCGCCGGGGTTGCCTTTGCTATGACTGAATTTATTCATGGCATTTGCCAACTCTACGCTCACCTTAGGCTGTGGCGATTCCATGGTATCAACCCTTGCTGTCTTGCTGCTTTTATGCGGTACCTTAATACTGGGATCCTCCGCATCATTTGAAAGGGGCGCGGCGCTCTGGTGCGTTAGCGGGGTTGATTGTGCCTTTGAATTATCACTTGGGTTAGGGTTGGTACCCATTTTATCCTGCTCAACATTACCCGTACCATTTATATTATTGCCAAAATCAGCCTCTACTTCAACCTCGGGGGCAGGAATAAGTTTATATGGTGGTAGTGGCGTAATAATATAATACACTAGCAGGAATAAGAGTATAAGGGCATGCACTACAATAGTGCCTATTACGGCTACGGTTTTGTTATTCTTTTCTTCCCTTACAACTCCGGCATCCATATACCCTTAGTTATCTGACGATTTGGTGGCTAAAATCATTTTTACTTTCAGGTCGCTGCCAATGGCAAGCACATCAACCAGGTCTTGTACAGTTAATGTTTTATCAAGCCTTAATACAACCGTTGGTTCAGTAAGACCAGTAATCCTGGTACGTAATACATCTTCCAGTTTATCAGGCGCAGTAGGATGTTCTTTACTATCTCCGTTAAGGTAATATAGTACTTTGTCTTTAGTAGTTTCGTCTTTAATAACATCAATGGTTATCTGTTGCTTATTCATCACCTCTGCCTTCTTCGAATTGGGCAGGGTAAGTTTTACTACACTCGGGTTAATAAGGGTTGCCACAATCAGGAAGAACAGCAGCAGGAAGAACATGATATCATTCATGCTCGATGCCTCAACATGCGCAGTGAACTTATTATTTCTCGATATTTTCATCTACTTAATTTTTAATGTTTTAGCTTAATGGCTTTCATTCAACATTCAGCATTTAAAATTCAACATTACTTTTTAACTTCGTCCTGAACTACCTCTATAAACTCTATTGATCCTACCTCAATGCGTTGTATGGTTCTGTTTACCATAATATTCAACCAGTGGTACGAAATGAATGCGAATATTCCTATGGCAAGCCCTGTGGCGCTGGTTATCATTTTCTCATACAACCCACCCGCAATCAGGCCTATACTAATGTTGTTAGCCAACGATATGTTATAGAATATTTTAATAACCCCTAATATGGTACCTACGAAGCCAAACATGGGCGCTATACCGGCTATTATACCCAATATATTCAGGTTTTTTTCCAGCCTATAGGCTTCTACCCTACCTGCGTTTTCCATCGACGATTCTATTTCATCAATAGGTTTACCCAGCCTGCTAAGGCCTTTGGCTACAATACGTGCCTGCGGATTATCGGTGGTTTTGCAGAGAGCTTTAGCGCCATCTATATTACCATTGCGGAGAAAATCCCTCATGGTATCTATAAAATTGGGGGTAGTCTTGGATGCCTTTTTAATATACATATACCTCTCAATGAGGAAGAATACAGCCAATAGTGAAAGTATGCCCAGCGGGACCATAATTACACCCCCGCTTCTAACAAGATCTAAAAGGTTCATTTTAGCCTCCGTAGGGGCTGCGGCAGAAGGCAGGTTAGCGGCTACGTTCTTGGCCGTATCGGCTATGGCAGCAACGGTAGATGTTACATTTGGAGCCGGTGCCTGGAGAAGAATCTGGTGCAACATAAGGGGAGATTTTAGAAGATTGTAATTTCAAAATGCTAAAGTATTTCACCCCTGTATATTAAATTGGTTTAACGGTTGGAATATATGAACAGCGTACTGTTAACTTAGAAGAACGTGTTTTCTTAAATAATATTGTTTATGTTTGTGTTTAAATAATATTTATAATTGCGTTATATATCTGACTTTTTTCAAAAACAATAACTGATTGACTATGAAAAAGACGACAGGTTCTTCCTCGAAAAAGGCTCCGGCAAAGGCAAAGAAGGCCGCCGCGAAACCTGCAAAACCTGCACCTAAAAAACCGGCAGGGAAGAAAGAAAAGAAGGCCACCTCTGAAAAAGAGACGGAAAAAGAAAAGAAATTGAAAGCTGCCGCCACTAAAAAAGCGGGTAAGCCTGCTAAGGCCGGCAAGAAAAAGAAAGGCGAAGACGATGATGAAGGGGAAGATTTCGTTGACGAATATGAAAAAGTGGAAAAAGATGAGGACGGAATCAGCGAAGAAAGCGAAGAGATAGAGTTTATTGACGAGGACGCTGCCCTGACCGACCTGAATTCGTTCGATGACGAGGACGATGACTTTTACGGCGACGACTACTAAGCCGTTATAAAAATATTCTTAAGGAGGAGTTATACTATGTAAATAGCTCCTCCTTTATTATTTCTGTCAGCCCCTGTTACACTGGCAAGGCAGTTATCCTTACCTTCATACCTTAGCACACCAAGGAAAGCAAATATCAAAGCCTCCTTATATTTTACAATTTCATTGTCGGGTACCACAAGTTTATAACCGGCCAGATGCTTTTGCAGTTGTTTTAAGAGAAATGTATTAAACGCCCCTCCGCCGGTAAGCAAAACGTTACCCCTTTTCCCCGTAATTGTTTTTGCAATTTGCCCGGCAATATGTTCAACAACGGTGGCCAGTTTATCTTCTACCGTTGCTTCAGAATTATCTATCAGCGGCATAAATTCATTCTCAAGCCATTCCCTCCCCAACGATTTAGGGGGAATTTGCCCATAATAATTCAGTTTATTTAATAGGCCGAGGAGCCTGTCATCAACCTTTCCCGTTGCAGCCAGTGAGCCGCCCTTGTCAAATTGCTTTCCTTTCAGGGAAGCTAAATAGTTCAGTACAATATTTAGAGGGCATATATCGAAAGCTATTCGTTTACCGGCTTTATTATACGATATATTAGCAAAACCACCCAGGTTTATGCAGTAATCATAATCACTAAAAAGCAGTTTATCGCCAATAGGAACCAGTGGTGCACCCTGGCCATTTAAAGCTACATCGAGGCTACGGAAATCGCTTATTACACTTTGGTTACACGCAGCGGCAATGGATGCCCCGTTGCCCAGCTGAAATGTAAATTTTTCTTTAGGCTGATGAAAAATAGTATGCCCGTGCGAGGAAACAAAATCTACTTTTTTAATGGCATTGGCCTTAACAAACTTTGCCACCTGCTTTCCCAGGTATTCCCCGTATTCATTATCAAGTTTCAGTAAGTTTTCGCCTGAAAGCTGGTGCGCGGACTGCAATTTCTTCAGCCACTCATTATCGTAATTTGTGGTTACGGCCTTTTTAACAGAGAATACCCATTTACCATTTTTATATTGGAAAGTACAATAGGCTATATCAAGTCCGTCGAGTGAAGTACCCGACATAAGCCCTATAACATGGTAAAGTTGCATCAATTATTTTTTCTTTTTCCCGAGGCAATAATGCACTTCAAAACCCCAGGATATAAAACGTGTAGCGCCTTGCACGTCAGAATTGTTATAATTATAATAATTCTGGAACCCTATACTATTAGGGTTAAAATTATAATTTAAATATGTGAATGATATTTCAAAGCCTATATACGCTCCTTCAAATGCGTTATAAAGCTCCATCACCGAAACATTAAAATACCCACTTTGCTGGTTATACCCGGTTTTAGGAGCGTCTGCAGGTACACCATTAAACATTACATATCCTTCACCTAATGACAATGTCCCGTTAAACATAAAGTTCTCTGCCATAGAGCTATGGTAACCCAGTTTAAGGCCGCCCATATAACAAATCATCTGGGTTTTAATAGTATCGTATTTAGGGTTAACCCCTGTAGCAAACTGGCAAAAACGTAAATCTATACCTGTATAAAATCGTTTTGTTACAGAAACTGTAAGCCCTCCGTCAAAAGAATAAATACCTACAAAATTGGTCTTAAAAGCCCCATCCCTTTCCGGGTAAGAAATCTGTATCCCGCCCTCCACACCAAATCTGTAAAATGGCTCCGGTTTAGTAACACCATTACCTCCCGGAGTTTCATTAATCACATCCTGGGCATTTAAAGTGGCAGGGAATAATATCCCAATAAAAAAGAGCAGCGTTATAATGTATTTACACTTCATTCAGTTAAAACGGTGGAAACCGCTATTTATTTCGCTGTATTGCCCAACATTACTTCCATACTAACACCTGTGGTAGAATAACCACCATCGTTATACAGGTTCTGCATGGTTACCATACGGGTATAGTCGGAGAATAAGGTAATACAATAGTCAGCGCATGATTCGGCGCTGGCATTGCCCAACGGAGATATAGCATTAGCAAAATTGTAAAAATCTTCAAAGCCTTTTATACCGCTACCTGCCGTAGTTTTGGTAGGTGACTGCGATATGCTGTTTACCCTGACTTTCTTCTCTTTGCCATAATGATAGCCAAAGCTGCGTACAATAGATTCGAGCATGGCTTTTGCCTCGGCCATATCGTTATAGAAAGGATATGCGCGTTGAGCAGCTATGTAAGAAAGGGCCACTACACTGCCCCATTCATTAATGGCATCGAGTTTTTTTGCTGTTGCCAGCATTTTATGCAACGACATAGCCGATATATCGAGGCTTTTGGCATAAAATTCATAGTTAAGGGCATCGTATGGAATATTTTTGCGCACATTGGGTGACATACCAATAGAATGTAATACAAAGTCAATCTTTCCACCCAGCACCTCCTGCGATTTCTGGAAAAGCACGGTCAGTTCATCTACATTGGTGGCATCTGCGGGTATAAGTTCCGATTTGGTAGCCTCGGCCAGTTTCTTTATTTCGCCCATACGCAAAGCTATGGGTGCATTGGTAAGCGTGAAGGTTGCGCCTTCAGCGTGAGCCTTTTCAGCTACCTTCCATGCTATAGAATTAGAATCGAGGGCGCCTGATATAATGCCCCTTTTACCTTTTAACAAATTGTGCGACATAGATTATGGATTTAATAGAGGCAAATATAACAGAATTAAAGCCCCGCCCCTATTTTTGCAGCAACTCTGTAGCCGTTTTAATGGCAGAACTTCCCGGTTTGCCCATGCTTATCATACGGGCTATTTCTTCTACCCGCTCTTCGTTTGATAACTGCTTTATGCGCGTAACCGTTTTATCCTTTTTATCCTCTTTATACACCATAAAATGAGTATTACCACGGCTGGCAATCTGCGGCAGGTGGGTAATCATAATTACCTGCATGCTTGAACTTATTTTCAATACCAGTTCAGCAACCTGCCCTGCTACCTGGCCTGATACACCTGTATCTATTTCATCGAATATAATGGTTGGCATATCGGTTAGCTGTGCAACCAGGGCTTTTATAACCAACATTAAACGCGATAACTCACCACCCGATGCCACTTTCTCAACTTCCCTAAGGTCTTTTCCCTTATTAGCCGAGAACATAAACTGTACCCCGTCTGTACCTGTAGACGACAACTCAGCTAAAGGCTGTAAATCTATTTTAAACCTTGCATTAGGCATACCCAAATCGCCTAGGTGTTTCATTATATCATCTTCCAGTTTACCCACCACTTTCTTTCTTCCTGCATTTAAGCGGGCAGCCATTTTATTCAATGCTGCTTGCAAAGCATCTTTCTCTTTCTGTAAGTGTTCTATCTGGCTTTCAAGGGTTGATATGTTATCAAGCTTTCCGCTTAACTCTTCCTGTATTTTAAGTAGCTCTTCAGCGGTATTTACCCTATGCTTTTGGGTAAGGCGCAAAATAACATCGAGCCTTTCAGATAATGTACTGGCCTTTTGCGGGTCGTGGCTTATTTTCTCTTCAAGGTTTTCTACCTCGGCTGATACATCTTTTAATTCAACAATGGAGGCATTGATTCGTTGCACTAATTCGGCAAGAGCTGCATTATAATTCGCTACACTGTTAAGCTTATTCCTTGCTTCTATCAATGCAGCAACCACATTACCATCCCCCGCCATAAGTATATCGGAAGAAGATAACAAAGCTGACTTAATAGTCTCGGCATGGCTCAACAGGTCGAGTTCCTCTTCAATTTTTTTCTCCTCTCCTGCTTCAACTTTAGCCTCAACCAATTCATTTACCTGGAACTCTAAATAATCTCTTTCCTTATTAGCTTCACTCTCACGAATAATCAGAAATTCCAATTCTTTGCTTATGGTCTTGTATCGTGTAAACTGCTTTTTATAATCATCTAACAACACCTGGTGGGCAGCATAGGCATCAACTACAGATAGCTGGAAACCCGATTCATTCAGCAATAGGTTTTCGTGCTGGGAATGAATATCGATAAGTTTTGAAGCAAGCGCTTTTATCTGCGTAAGCGTAACGGGGGTATCATTAATAAATGCCCTTGATTTGCCCTCGGGCGATACTTCACGCCTGATTAATATCTCGTGTGAGTAATCAAGGTCGTTTTGAGTAAAGAAGTTCTTTATTTCGGGGTGCTTGCTTACAAACTCGCCTTCTACAATACATTTCTTGGTTTTGTCGTTCACCAGCTCAGCTTCGGCACGCTGGCCAAGCAATAGAAACAGGGCGCCCAGTAAAATAGACTTACCCGCACCCGTTTCGCCCGTAATAATGGCCATATTATCGGGAAATGCCACATCAATAGTGTCAATCAGGGCATAATTACGGATATGTAAAGCGCGAAGCATGAAACAAATATAGGAAGATACCCCTCTGAATCTCTATTAAAAGACGGACTTCTTTTGAAATCTTAATAACAACGTTAACAATTACTTTCCTTCTATTATTCCGAAGAGTGATTTGCCATACTCATTCAAAAGATTCCTGAACTCCGAAAGGTTAATTATACCTACTATATTATTCTTCAGGTAGAGGAAATCATATTTATTAACGCTCATTCCATTCAGATATATAACCACCGAGCTATCTTTCATAATAAAATGGCTGAGGTCATCTTTTTGGAAATTATCCAGTAACTGTTGCTTATAATTAACCACGATAAAATCCTTTCCGGAATTAAGGAACTTCAATAACTGGCTCGTCCGCTGTTCATTTACCATTTTCTTGAAATCTGCGTAGCCTTTCACATTAAATAAATTACTTAAGGTAATTGTGCTTCCATTTACTGAATTAAAATTGTAATAAGTACTCCACCACTCCACAATCGGATCACCCGATTCAGAAAATGAAACAGAAAACATCCTGCTATTATTGGTGGCTATCTTAAATGACATGCCCGACACGTAATGGTTCGCCTTCTTGCTGGTAATCTTCTCAAATGCATTTTTCTTTTGCTGGCCGAAAAGTAAATGCAATTCTGAAAGCTGCAGGACATGGTTTATTTTTCTGCAGGCTGAACTATCTGCCGCATTATTAAGAATGGGGAAGGACAACCCCTCAGGTTTTAAAGTAAGTGTATCAATTTTAAAATAAGGCTGTTGGCCCTGGGCTGTAAAAAGTATTGAGAAAAAAAACAGGATATGGCAATATCTTGAAAAGGGGTTTTTCATACATACAAATATACTTTGAAAACTTTAATTTTACCCTATGAAATACTTTTCCTTTCGCATTCAGTCGTTTTCGTTTGCATTGCGTATAATGCTGGGCTGCGCCATTGCCTGGTGGTCGCTTTATGCTATAAACGATAAAAGCAAGGTATGGGCGCTTATTTCTGTAATTATTGTCTCCGACCCTGATTTTGTAATACTGAGGACCAACGCCATTTCGCGGCTGATTAACACCACTGTAGGCTGTGCATTAGGGCTTATTTGCCTTTACTTGATTGGCGTAAGCGTTTGGGCACTAATGACAGGCATAGTGATTTCGGTAATAATAAGTACATCATTCAAAAAATACCCATCGAGTTGGAAACTTGCGCCTGTAACTGTGGTGATAGTAATAGCCCCTGCCATATTTCAAAATGCACTATTGAAAGGAGCATTTACCACTGCTCTTAGCCGCACAGGAGAAGTGCTATATGGCTCGCTGGTGGCTTTAGGACTGGGTTTTGTTTACATGAAGCTCCGCCAGTGGTGGGAGAAAGCTTAGGCTTTATTAGTATATTTCATTACATCATAGGGTATACCCACATGGTAGTGGTTCACGCATAGGTCGCGTTTCTTTTGTATGGAGGCTGGGAAATCAGTTACAGGTACAAAGCCCTGCTTATTAAAAAAGCCGGGTATAACACAAACCACATAAACATCGGCGCCGGCAATATCGAGCAAATGTTTTACCATAGTACTGCCCATGCCCTTATGCCGATATTCTTCAAGCACGCCAAGAGAACATAACTCAATAGCATCGCTGTTTTTTCTCAGTCTGCCAAAGGCCACAAGCTTTCCATCGTCAAGCAAAATCCTGAATTGCTCCTTAAGCATATTCTCATTATCGAGCCAGAATGCTTCTACGTACTTTTTTACTTCCGTGAATTCAGCATCAGTTGGTACTCTGAAAATTATTCCACTCATGCCACCGGGAAAATCTTTAAGCTCATATCGAGGCTTTTAACACTATGGGTAAGCGCACCTACCGAAATATAATTTATCCCCGAATGGGCAAAATCGCCAAGGTTTTCGCGGGTTATACCACCCGATGCCTCGGTTTCATATTTTCCGTTAATCAGCCGTATGGCCTTAACCAGTTCCATAGGCGTGAAATTATCGAGCAATATACGTTGCACCCCGCCCGTTGCCAGTATTTCTTTCAATTGCTTAATGCTCGATGCCTCAATTTCTATGGCGAGTTTTTTCTTATTCTGTTTTAAATATGCAAGGGTCGACTCAATAGCCTGCTTAACTCCGCCAGCACATTCTATATGGTTGTCTTTTATCAATATCATGTCGTACAATCCCCATCGGTGGTTAGTAGCACCGCCTAAATGTACAGCCCATTTTTCAAGCAGGCGTATACCGGGTGTGGTTTTGCGGGTGTCGAGTACTTTGGCATCGGTGCCTTTACAAAGCTGCATCAGTTCATTGGCCTGGGTAGCCACACCACTCATGCGCTGCATACAATTCAGCACCAGCCTTTCACCTGTCAGCAGCGACCTTGCTGGGCCTTTTACAATAAAAGCTATATCGCCTCTTTTGACTTTTGCCCCATCTTTAATCTTTACCTGTACCTTAATGGTGTTATCTATCTTTTTAAAAATGCGTTGAGCCACTTCAATGCCGGCAATCACTCCATTATCTTTCACCAGCAACCTACCCTCTCCTTGTGTAGTGGCCAGAACGGTAGCAAAAGAAGTGTGGTCGCACTCGCCTATGTCTTCCTGCAGGGCGAATTCAATAAACTCATCGAGTTTCTTGTTAAACTCTGCCGTGTGGAATATGTCTTTAACAGATGCCATATATTTGCCAAAAATACTGATATCTGATGAAAGTAACGCTACTAACCATTGGTGACCATGAAGATAAGTACCTGGCAGAGGGTTTTTCCCTGTATGAAAAACGGCTGCAGCACTATCTTTCATTCGATACCATGCTTATTCCTTCTTTAAAGAAAAAAGGCCAGAGCAAAGAAGCCATTATGCAGGCCGAGGCCAAAGAAATACTAAAAAAGATTGATTCTGCTGACCTACTTATACTACTGGACGATAAAGGCAAAGAATTTACCTCACCGGAACTGGCCAACCAGATGCAGAAATACCTTAATATGCCAGGTAAAAAAATGTTTTTTTTAATAGGAGGCGCTTTTGGCTTTGCCCCTGAAGTTTACCAACGGGCCAACCAGAAGATCTCTTTATCGAAGCTTACCTTCAACCATCAAATGGCAAGGTTGTTTTTTTTAGAACAGCTTTACCGGGCCATGACAATCTTGAAAGGGGAACCCTACCATCACTAAACGGGATTTAAGATTTAGGATTTATGAATTAAGATTTTTGAAGTATTCTTAATACTTCGACATTCATCATTCAATATTCGTTGTTCATTATTACCCTATAAGGGGGCATCTATTACGCCACCGCAAATTTCATTTCATACACAAGGCCATTGTCTTTACGGAACGAATAAGTGGCATCGAGTTGGTTATTCAGCATGTCTATCAGGTTCATGCCAAGGGTATTTTTGGCTTTCAGTATTTCAAAGTCGAAACAGGGACCGTTATCGGTAACAGTCAGGTCGAAATAATTGCCATTATGTTTCATATTCACCTTTAGCTCCAGTTCCTTTCCATGCCGGTAAGCATATTTGCATGAGTTTGTAATCAGCTCATTTATTATAAAGCCGCACGGAATAGCGGTATCAAGTTGCAGAATACAATCTCGGGCATCAACATCCAGTTTTATATCGCGGTTACGGCTATATAAACCTACCAGGTCGCCCGCCAGTTCCGATACATATTCCTGGAAGTCGACATCCTGCATGGTTTTGCCGCCATACACTTTCTTATGTATCAGGGCCATGGAATAAATTTTGTTCTTGGTGTCTTCAAGCGCCTCACGCGTTTCATCCGAATTGGTTTCTTCCAAACGCAAATTGAGCAGGCTTGAAATAATGGCCATATTGTTTTTTACCCTGTGGTGCACCTCCGACAGTAAGGTTTCTTTCTGCTTTATCAGTTCTTTCAGTTCGTGTTCCTGCCGCAAATTTTGCTGCATAAGAATTAAGGTAAGGGCAATGGTAAGGGCCGAACTGCATGAAATATTAATAATACGCGTAATAGTTAGTGTTGCAGGAGGAAGACTATCAGCGAACCAATTATGAAAATAACCAAAAACATACGTACCAATAAAAGCAACAAAAAGAACGGTAAGAATAGCCATATGCTTTTTTAATTCGGGGCGGTTAACCAGCATAAGCAAGCCAATAACAAAAGGGACTATATAAAGGTATGTCTTGCTGCTATTACCCAATTGTTGAAAAAAGAAAAACATAAACCCTGCTACTATTATAAAAAAGGAATAAAGCCCCCATAAGTAGTTTAAGCGCACGTTAAGTATAAATATTATGGGGAGAATAATAAGGGCTATAAGGTGCATTTCAACCAGTTCGTACTTGCCAAAGAATATGTAAATTAAAACTATGGTTAGCGGAGCAGATATAGAAGCCAACGTCATATAATTAAGCACACGGGTAACATACCTTTCCCAGGGCAGGTATTCTTTCCTTATACCCAGATCGCCAAGGCGCTTAATTAAACTCAAAAGGAGCATCGCTTTAAATAGGGTGCAAATTTATTCCTTTTACCCCTATTTTATACCGATTTTCTGTCCCTAAAAATCAGAGGTTTATGGGTGTTTAGCCCCCCTTTATCCCCTTTCTTTTAGCCCCAAACCCCTAAAGGGTCTTTAATCCCTTTCCATACAGGAGAGGGCATGGGTGAGGTTACAGTTCAAAGCCCCTTTAGGGGTTTGGGGCAATACCTATAATAGCCCTGTCATACCCCTGTCATACCGTCTGCCATAATTACATTATAAAGGGGTGGCATGGCATTGGCATAGTTATTGATAAGTATTCAGTTGAAAGTTCATAAAGTTATAAAGCTAAAAGTCCAGCAAACTTTATAAACTTTAAGAACTTGATAAACTTTACAAACTGAGAAAACGAACTTTATAAACTTTAAAACTAAAAGAAAATGAGCAAAATCATTGGAATAGACCTAGGAACAACCAACTCTTGCGTGGCAGTTATGGAAGGCAGCGAGCCTGTAGTAATAGCCAACAGCGAGGGCAGGCGCACAACCCCCTCTATCGTTGCTTTCGTTGAAAACGGCGAAAGAAAAGTCGGCGACCCGGCAAAACGCCAGGCCATTACCAACGCCAAAAAGACCGTTTACTCTATCAAAAGGTTTATGGGCCATAACTTCGGTGAGGTAACCGACGAAATGAAGAGGGTTCCCTATGCCGTGGTAAACGAAAACAATACCCCGCGTGTACAGATAGACGACCGTAAATATACCCCACAGGAAATATCGGCTATGATACTTCAGAAAATGAAGAAAACAGCTGAAGATTACCTTGGGCATGAAGTAACCGAAGCGGTTATTACCGTACCCGCGTATTTTAACGACGCGCAGCGCCAGGCCACCAAAGAAGCAGGCGAAATTGCAGGCTTAAAGGTGCGCCGTATAATTAATGAACCTACCGCAGCTGCATTGGCTTATGGCTTAGACAAAAAGCATAAGAATATGAAAATTGCAGTGTTCGACTTAGGCGGCGGTACATTTGATATATCGATACTTGAACTGGGTGAAGGCGTATTTGAAGTAAAATCGACCAACGGTAACACACACCTTGGCGGCGACGACTTTGACCAGGCAGTAGTTGACTGGCTGGCCGATGAGTTTAAGAAAGATGAAGGCCTCGACCTGCGCAAGGACCCTATGGCGCTTCAACGTTTAAAAGAAGCTGCCGAAAAAGCAAAGATTGAACTTTCAAGTTCTGCTTCTACCGAAATTAACCTGCCTTATATTATGCCGGTCGACGGTATACCCAAGCACCTGGTTAAAACCTTAACAAGGGCTAAATTCGAACAACTGTGCGATAAGCTTATACAGGCCTGCTTACCTCCTTGCCAAAAGGCAGTGGAAGATGCCGGTGTTAAAGTATCGGAAATTGATGAAGTGATTTTAGTGGGTGGTTCAACCCGCATACCTGCCATACAAGCCTTAGTAGAAAAATACTTCGGCAAGGTGCCTTCAAAAGGTGTTAACCCCGACGAAGCCGTGGCAGTGGGTGCAGCAGTACAGGGCGCCGTTCTTACAGGCGAAATAAAAGACGTTCTCCTGCTCGACGTAACTCCTCTTTCACTGGGTATTGAAACTTTAGGCGGTGTAGCTACCAAGCTTATTGAAAGCAACACTACCATACCTACACGCAAATCGGAAACATTCTCGACTGCGGCGGACAACCAACCCAGCGTGGAAATACACATTGTGCAAGGCGAGCGCCCTATGGCAAAAGATAACCGCACACTGGGCCGCTTTATCCTTGATAGCATTCCGCCATCACCACGCGGCATACCTCAAATTGAAGTAACATTCGATATTGATGCCAACGGTATACTGAATGTGTCGGCAAAAGATAAAGCAACCGGCAAGAGCCAACACATACGCATAGAATCGAGCAGCGGATTGAGCGATGCTGAAGTAAAGCGTATGAAGGAAGAAGCACAGGCAAATGCTGAAGCTG